>OLHA01000021.1_pt1 | contig 102730 bp, 101 predicted proteins | sample 1605961 | NCBI WGS metagenome assembly OLHA01 (sample SAMN03283288) | human gut metagenome | biome: human-associated habitat; material: feces | host: Homo sapiens | place: Peru | collected 2012
ATTGTACGATTGAGCAAGTATCAACTTGCGATTGAGTACAATTCGTACGCGTGAGAGTACAGGTTAATAAAGGCAGTTGTGCAACAACTGAAGTTTTCATGAACAACGCTATTTGAGTTGTTCATGAAATACGTTCGTTAAGGAGTATCTATCTCGAGAGGCGCCTTCCCGCGCGGACGTTGCGGTCCTACAATTCCAGACAGCTGCCGTCACCACTGTAACTTAAGACCACAAATTCTTTTTCTGCGCCTTCAGAGACAGTTCTGTAGACAATTCTGTTTCCCCACGGATTATTGCGCGACAGGTTTACCGCGTACGGCCCCTTCCAATTCTGCGGAACCGGATCCAGAACGGGTTTACTGAAAAGAGCTTCGATTCCCTGCTGTGACGTAGGAAGCGACCCGCAGTCTGCACTGTACCGTACAAATGCATTTTTGAATTCAACCAGCTGCTGTTCAGCTTTTTTTTCAAGCAACTGCTCATGATACGGAATCCAGATACAGACAAAGATGCACGCGGCACAGAACAGCAGCGCCATAAGTGTGCGTTCGATGGCTGTGCATTTCTTTTCTGACTGCACATAAAAACAAGTTCTTCCTCTAAATTTTCTGACATAATTCATTTTCTCCACTTTCCTTTTTTTTGATTTTCTAAAATATATATATGCAGCGTTTTTCAGAATAAGCAAAAAAAAGTAAATTTTCTTGAAAAAAAATGTTTAATTCAATAGAATTGAATCAAAAAGTTAGCAGTGCATGCTTTCCAATTTTTGAGAGGTAATAATGTTAGCAAAAAGACTCGAAAATCTGCATCCTTATGTTCCTGGTGAACAACCCAAGGACAGAGACTATATAAAACTCAACGCAAATGAAAATCCATACCCGCCGCATGAAAGTGTCGCTGCTGCAATAAAAACTGCAGTTACAGAAAAAATAGAAAAGCTGGGCCTTTATCCCGACCCCGATTCCACAGAACTCAGAAAAGCAATTGCAGACATGCTTAACGAAACAGGCGGCGTTCTCAATACAGCAAAAGTTTCGGGACAAAAATGCAGCCCTTCCGAAGAAAATAAAATTCCGTTCAGCGTAACACCCGACATGATTTTCTGCGGTAACGGCAGCGATGAAGTTTTGAGTTTTGTTTTCTACACATTCTTTGACTCAGACCGCCCGCTTGTTCTGCCTGAATTCACATACAGTTTTTATCCCGTTTACTGCGGTTACTACAATATTCCGATGAACCCAATAAAACTTCGCGAAGACTGGACTCTGGACACAGAAAAAATGCTTTCTGAAGCAAACAGAACAGACAGCTGCACAATTTTTGCAAATCCCAACGCCCCGACCGGAATAGAAATAAAACGCGAAGATGTTGCCGCAATGATTCGCCGCGCTCCCAAAGACAGAATTTTTATTGTAGACGAAGCATACGCAGACTTTGGAAAAGAAAGTTGCATTCCGCTTTTGAAAGAATTCGACAATCTTGTAATTGTGCGCACGTTCAGCAAAAGCCTTTCGTTTGCCGGAATGAGACTCGGTTATGTTGTCTCAAGTCCCGCTCTTATAAAATCAATCTTTACAGTAAAGAATTCGTTCAACCATTTTCCTGTAGATTTTCTTGCACAGACAGCAGGAACAGCCTCCTGCAAAGCAGCAGCATATTATGCAAAAAACGCCGCGGCAGTTGTTCAGGAACGCGACAAATTTTCGGCATTTCTAAGAAAAAACGGATGGTTTGTAATTGACAGCCGCACAAATTTTGTATTTGCAAAAAAAGACGGCCGCTCCGGTGAAGAAATTTATGAAACTGTAAAAAAAGCGGGAATTCTGATACGCCATTTTGCCACAAAGGGAATTGAAGACTTTGTAAGAATTACAATCGGCACACCCGAACAGATGCAAAAACTTTCAGAAGTTCTGGGAACGCTTTAAAATTTAACGCAAAAATTAATTGGAGAAAAAAATGAAATTTTTAGTAATATCTGACTTACACGGAAACCTCGAAGTTCTTGACAAAATGGACGATCTGTTCAAAAAAGCAGATGCAGTTTTGTTTGCCGGCGACTTTGCAAAATTTGAACACGAAGAAACAGGACTTCCCGCACTCGAAAAATTGTGTGCAAAGCATGAACAGATTTTTTCTGTACTTGGAAACTGCGACAATCCGGACTTTATTTCTGAAACAGAAAAACGCGACGTTTCGGTTCAGGGCGGCCTTGTAATGAGCGCAGGGCTTGCATTCGCAGGAAGCGGCGGCGGAAGCAAATTTACGGGAACTACACCGAATGAAAGAAGTGACGAAGATCTTGTTTCTGACTTTTCGATAATTACAAACCAGGGCGATCAGGAATGGAACAATCTTATTGCAATAATGCACAATCCGCCGAAAGATACAAAATGTGACACTATCCCCGGCGGAATTCATGTAGGAAGCCAGCTACTCAGGGAATTTATAGAAAAGTACAAACCGCTTGCAGTCATTACCGGCCATATTCATGAAAGCGCAGGAATTGACACAATCGGCAGCACTACCGTAATTAATCCCGGCGCACTCACTGAAGGAAAATATGCGTGGCTCGAAGCAGAAAAATCAGGCGACAGCTGGTGTGTAAAGTCTGCCACCCTTGAGTCACTGTAATAGAGCGACCCGGAACCATCGTTTTCTTTACGGCTATTTTGAAGTGCAGAATCTGAACCCAAAGTAACCGTAACATTCGTTGGGGTCAAAAGAATATCTGTCGCCGGCGGCAATAAACAAAGTATACATGTTCCAGCTGCCACCGCGCATTACACGTTCTGCACCGTATTCGGGACCGCAGTAACGCTTTCCTTCGGGACATTCACTATAATCTTCCTGCCAGTCCCAGCACCATTCAAGAACATTTCCGCTCATGTCAAAAATGCCTGCTCCGTTTGGGTTGCCGCTTGCCGGTGAAGGAGGCGCACTTGCCTTGAAAGGAGTACCTGCTGTTCCTACACGGCGTGTTTCAGAAGCATTTTCGTAGTACCAGGCAACTTCACCTGCAGGAATTGAAGCATCGTCTTTACCGGAATAATCAACCTGTCCGCTGGCAAGGCTTCCGCTCTGTAAACCTGACACTGTCTTTCTTGCAGCGTATTCCCATTCAGCCTCTGAAGGAAGCCTGTATCCGTCTGCCTCCCAGTCGCAAACTGCAAGATCACACGCCGCACTGTCCGTGGAATCTTTAAGAACAGCACCTTCATAAGTATAGCACGGTGAAAGTCCGCTTTTTTCGCTGAAGGCATTGCACCAGACAATAACATCGTACCAGTTAACCATCGTGACAGGTTCATAACATCCTGCCTGTGAAGGGGCTTTTCCGCGGGCTCCGTCTGAACCTTCCTGACCTGGATTTGCAAAGTTGTAGCCGTTCTGCTGGGCCCATATTCTTACTTCATACCAGAGACGGTAAGTTGTTTCATAACGGTTGAGTCTGAACGGAAAGACATATCTTTTTGCAGTATATGTCTGCGATCCTGAACCGATCTCGTAAGAAACAGAGCCGTTTTTCTGTTCTGAAGCATCTGTTCCGAAAGTTCCGAAGTCTACAAAATCAACTTCGTTAAAGGAATCCTGTACCACTGAAGGAAGGGCAACCGTATTTTTCTGGCCAAAAGCCGCAGCAACAAAAACTGCATTTACTGCAACCAGCGCAAGGCCCCCAATTATACTTTTTTTCATTTCATACGCTCCGCTAATTTTTCCTGGCGTTTAAGGTATCTTCTCTGTTTGCGTTCTGCACGCCTTATTTTGAAGGATGTGCGCTTTCTTGTTTCTGCAGAAGGAGTAAGATTGCGTTTCATAAAGAAAACATATCCCATAACTGCCGTAAGAACACACATTCCGGCTATGGCAACAGCACCAACCCATTTTGACTCTGCCCACGGAAGCGGAACATTTATTCCAAAGTAGCTGGTTACAAAAGTAGGCAACATGAGAACAAGGTTCCAGGCAGTCATTGTCTTCATAACAATATTCAGGTTGTTTGACAAAACCGACGCAAAGGCATCGTTCATTCCGGTCATAATATTTGTGTAAGTGTCGGCCATTTCAAGAGCCTGGCGGTTATCTATTTCGACGTCATCAATCCAGTCCTGGTCTTCTTCGTCAAGTTTTATAATCTTTGTCTTGCGAAGTTTTTCAAGCAGCATCTGGTTGCTTTTAAGCGACGTTGTAAAGAAAACCAGCGACTTCTGTATGTTCAAAAGCTGAATAAGCTCATGGTTCTGTACCGAGCGCAGCATTTCATTCTGAATCGTAGTTGACCGGCGGTTAAGTTCCTTGAGGTACCTGAGGAATGTAATATCTGCGCGCGCCATAAACCTGATTGTAAAAGCCGGAAAATCGTTAAGTGAAAGTTCGCGAATGCGGTTTGCGGCAAAATCCTTCAAAACCTCGCAGTCTGTCCAACAGATTGTAATGAAAAACTTGTCAAAGGTAATAATTCCCAACGGTGCCGTAAAATAGCTGACATCATCGGCAGGAGAAAAAACCGGCAGTCTAATAATCGTAAGCGTGTAGCCCGTTTCGTCATTGTGTTCAATTCGTGAAAGCTCGTCGGGGTCAAGAATATCAAGAATGTTTTCGGGATCTATTTTGTAAAGTTCTTCGAGCGTGCGTATGTCATCCCTTGTAACCGAACGTGCATCTACCCAGGTGTTTTTTGAAGTGTCGAGTTCGTTGTCATCCTTACGGACAAGTTTTCCTTCTTCCTGCTGCCAAAATGTGATCATAATTTTTCCTTAATCAAAAAACTGAAGGGATTCCAGTAAATCAGGAAACCCAAAAAATTATGCCTGGGGAACAGTGCCGAAAAAACTAAACTACTGTACCGGAGGCCCGCACTGCGTAAGAAACATACGCGCGTTGATGATAAGCGGAACTACTACTTCCACCGTCCATATGCGCCTCCAGTAAAAAGATAGTCATGCTTGACAAGCTACAGGATTATTTTAGCAAAAAATCAAGTTTTTTACAATCAAAAGAAAATTTTTAACGGCAATTAAACATTACGGAATATTCTTTACGAGTTTGACAAGATAAAGTTCTGTGTAACGCTTTAAAGCCGGGTGATTCTTTATCTTGATCATTGACGGTGAATCTACAAGTGACTGTGCAAGACTCGAAACACGCTCTGCAGAAAAAGATTCCGTCTTGAGTGAGCGCAGAACCTTCCTTAAATAATCGCGTATGAGTGAATTTATATCTTCTGTAAGATTATCGTAATTCTGCTTGCCAAGCCTGTCATTCCACTCGTGAAGGTAACCTTTGAGTTCGCGGTCCAAAGTGCTTGACTCAGGAACAAGTTTTTTTTCTATCTCGGCAGCTGACTTTCTGAGTTCCTGTTTTCTTGAAAGTTTGGGGTCAATTGAGTCTGCTTCATTGCGCTTTCTGAGTTTTTCTGCCTCGTCGGCTTTTTGTTCAGCCCTAAGTTTTTCTGTTGCTGTAGTAGAAGAAGACTGGCGCTGCGAAGAATTCTTTGGCTTTCTGAAAATAAGTCCCAGAATCCACGAAAGGACAGGAATGAAATACCAGAACGGCAGTTTTATTTTTGCATCAGAAAGAATTTCCTGACGGCTTATCATAAGAAGTTCGCTGTAAGGAAGAATATTGCCGTTTCTGAAAAGTGAAATGCGCCCCGGAGTTTTGTCTTCGTAAGCAACAACCGGCAGAAACGTTGAATTCAATATAGCATAAAGTATGGGATCTGCCGAACGTACTTCGCGTTCAAGACAGCGCTCAAAGGCAGAAGCTTCCTTCATCTCGGGAAGTGTTTCGTAATCGAGCAGATACTTGTACCAGAGCTTTACGAGGCTTTCGCGTACAACAAGCCGTGCATCATTTGCAAGCCTGATTATGAGGGGCATTACCTTTTCTTTTTTTATATAGAAACCTTCATCATCATTTACCTTGAAGACAAGAAGTTCAGGCATCTGGTTTCCTACAGTTTCCTGCGTAAGTGCGTAAAGATGTTCCTTGAGTTCCTTTTCGCTGTACTGGCCCAAAAGCGGAACACCGTTCTGGTCTTTCATCTTAAGGACATCGGCCAGGCTGTAATAATACGGCGGGTTAAGCATAAGATTGTCGAGTGTTTTAAAAGCCGTCTCTTTCTGTATGCGTTCCGACGTTTTTGTCTTGTAATATGAAGTTGCAACTTCAATTACGGCAACAGACTGAAGAATTGTAATATCTTCGGGAGTAAAATCCTTTACCTTTGTATAATCCTGCTTAAGGAAATAACAGAGCTGGCTCCAGTAATAGAAAGTGTCGCCGGTATTTTTAAGAACATCCAGAGCCGCAAGCGGATTTGACACAAACTGGGCAAAAAAGTTTTTGATTGAAAGTTCCTTACCCGGATTTGAAATTGAAAGTTTTTTAAGAAAATAATCGTGAGTTTCTTCTTTATGAAGCAGATCCTGGATTTTTCTGAGAGCACAGTTTACAAGTTCTGCCATGCATGTAAGAGACGGGAACAAAAGCGACGGAATATTTTTTGAAAAAACAATTGCATACAGCGTTTTGTCGTTAAGTTCTTCTTTGTCCAGAAGCCTGTAAATTATATCTGCGGCAGGCTGTCTTGTTACAATATCCAGCGGAACACTCTTCGGGATATCAGTAATGCTCGGGAAAGGAATTGAAATGTTCGTTTCTATCTGCTTATAGGTTTCTGCAAATTTTTCTACAAAAACCGAAATTACAAAAATATAGTCTTTGTTTGAAACAGGTGCAACAACAACGCTTCGTGAAGAAACAAGCTGTGATATTTCGGCATCGAGTGCGTCCGTATAGCTTGCACCGCAAAAGGAAACCAGCTCTGAATTTTCGTCAAGATGGTGCTGTGCATATCGGTGAAGATAGTCGCCGAATTCCCTGTATTCTATAATAGGGCTTTTCTGCTTTGATGCATAAAATTTAAGAAGTGTAAGAATATTCGCAGTTGTTGCCATACTTCCATTATATTCAAGGAAGGAATAAAAGTCTAGACAAATGTCGGGGTAAAAAACACGGTAGTTTTCAAAGGAGTTTTTCATCTGGAACAGTGGTTTTCAGGAATTTCAACTTTTTTTAAAATTTTTGCATTTTTTTTGTCTGAATGAAAAATCAGCGCATATATAAATAGCAGAAGGGTTTTTAAATTTAACCTGAACAAAACTATGCGGAGGAAATTAATGAACGCACTCAACCAAATTATCATCGAAGGCAATGTAGTGAGACAGCCCGAAAAAAAGGAATTCCAAAACGGAATAAAAGTCTGCACCGTCCCAATTGCGGTTAACCGTTACTACAAAACGCAGAACGGTCAGAGCGCAGAAGAAGTTTCATTCTTTGACATTTCAACGTTCGGTCAGCTGGCAGATGCCTGCGAGAAATGGTGCCCCAAAGGAAGGGGAATCCGCGTCGTAGGAAGACTAAAGCAGGACTCCTGGAAAAACGAAGAAGGAAAGACGCGCAGTAAGATTTCGATTATTGCCGAGCATGTAGAATTCAAACCGTTCTTCAAGAAAAATGAAGGTGGTTCAGAAGAGAGTGCAGACGGCCCCGGAAGTGCAGACAGGGGAAAGTCATCTCCTTCCAAAAAACAGAAACTGGCCATGCTTGCCGAAGCCGCAGAAGCTGCCCAGCATGAAAGCGAGGATGAAATAGAATTCTAAACAAAAAATCCGGTAAGTGCACACATGTTTTGCAAAACACCTGCGTACAAACTTACCGGATTTTTAAAGGCCGGAAAATACCACGCCTATGAAAAAGTCAGCTGCTGAACGGCTTATTTTGGTCGGTGTTTTTTTACGGCACCTTTTGCTCCGGCATTTTTTGCACCAGCTGCCTGGTAAGCTTCTATCTTTTCGGGATCGTAAAAACCATCCTTCCAGTTAAAGCGGGAAGAACCGGGTATTACTGAATGACTCTGTATAAGCATCATGAGTTTTCTGATGTCCCCCTTAACTACCTTTGTTCTTGAAAAATCAAGAAGAAGATGCTTCCAGCCCCTGTTCTTGAGCGCGTCAATTTTGTCTATAATACTGAACGGAGCTTCAGGCATGACATAAGAGCCGTCTTTTGTTGACAGGACTTTAAAACTCATATTCTCTTTGTCGTTAAAGTATGTAAACTCGTATTCTGCAGGAAGAGAAAATCTCATTCTGAACAGAGCCGGATATGCAAACACAGACAGAAGAACTCTTGAACGTTCAGACATATTTTCAAAAGTTGCATCAAGATTCTTTTCTGAATTTTCTACAGGAGTCTGCAAAGCCATAATGTTCTGGTTTTCAAGGAAACTTACGGCCCATCTGTTAAAGGTGTAAAGATAAGGTCCCGCTATCATATGAACATCTTTCTTTGTTTTAAGAAGATTTATATGAGCCAGATTGTTTACGACAAAAGTCTGGTAACCGTTCTGCACAAGTTTGTCCAGAGTTTCAGAAAGGCGTGCAATACTTCCTTCTGCAATAAAAGGATCAAGCGAAATAATTACCATTTTTTTGCTGTACGGAAGAAGCGGCTTGTCACTCTTGTCCTTGTTTAAAAAGTCATATTCTGTTTCTGAATTGAGTTCGATGATGATTCTTACCGGTTTGAATCCCTGGGCAGCATAAGCATCTGCTGTTGTAGAAACCTGCACGTATGTTCCTTCTGGAAACCACCGCAGCTCATTCTTTTCTGAAGGAGTAAGGTCCAGTACAGGAAGTCTTTCGGGACCGGGCTGGCGGCGAAAGCGTGAAAGATCAGGCGGAAGAACGCGCTTGTATCTTTTTGACATTGCCTTTGTCTGAAGAAGATATACACTGTCACCGCGTGAAAATCCCTTTGGAACATCTATCCAGCGGATGTTTTTTTCATCCACAGAAACAACGCGCACTTTGTGGCTTACGCGGCCTGTATCATCGCTTTTGTGAAGCCTTATGCTGTCTCCGGGATCGGGTTCATAATCGCCGCCCGAAATTACAGCCATCTGTATTTCTGAAGAAGCATCTGACTCTGCAGAAGTCTTTGTTGCCGCCAGAAAATCAGAGCGTTCAGACTCATTGGCAGACCTTACAGAACTTATGCGTCCAAGATAAATTCCTGTTCCGCCGGCCTGCTTTGGATTAAGTATTTTGGCTCCGGCATCTGCGATTCCTTCGGGAATAGTTTTGAAGCCGTACCAGTAATCTGTTTTGGAACGGGCAAAATCTGTACTGAGTATGCGTTTTCCTTCGGCAATGGCTCCCTTGCGGTCATTTTCCCAGTGGTCCATCACGTAACGGTAGGCGGCAGTAACGGCACCAACATATTCGGCACTTTTCATGCGGCCTTCTATCTTAAAACTGTCTACACCGGCCTGCATAAGATCGGGTACATGTTCTATAAGTTGCAGATCACATGGAGAAAAGTAATATCCCTGTTCTTCACTGCCTCCGTTATCTGCTGTGTAAAAGCGCCGGCATGCCTGAGTACACATACCGCGGTTTGCAGACTTTCCGCCAAGGTAACTCGAAAAGAGACAAAGGCCGCTTTCACTTACACAAAGCGCACCGTGAACGAACATTTCGAGTTCTGCATTTGTATTTGCCTTAATGGACTTTATTTCATCAAGACCAAGTTCTCTTGCCACAACAACGCGCTTTACACCCTGACGGCACAGAAGATTCGCTGCGGCCGCACTTTCTACATTCATCTGTGTAGAAGCGTGAAGTTCAAGTTTTGGGAAGAACTCCTGACACATTCTTATGACACCAAAATCCTGAACAATAATTCCGTCAGGACCAACGTTATTCAAATATGAAAGAAAACGGTAAAGACGTTCGGTTTCGCTTTCTTCGCTGACTGTATTGACCGTTACATAAATTTTTTTTCCGAGTTTATGCACGCTTTGGACTGCGCCCTCAAACTGATTCCATGCGAAATTCGAAGAGCGCAAACGGGCATTAAAACTCTTGAGTCCAAGATAAACTGCGTCTGCTCCCTCGCCTATTGCTGCATCGAGAGCCTCTATGTTTCCTGCTGGTGCTAATAATTCTGTCATATCAAAAGTATAGCATTTTTGCTGGATATTGCACAATAATTATTCTCATGCTATACAAATAGAATGTACTTTTCAAAACTTAATTCAGACGGAACAGAAAACTACAGGTTCACAATCGTAAAAATTGCACTTCCAATAATACTCAGTTCCCTGATTTCACAGGTTCAGATGCTTATAGACAGAATTTTTCTGGGCAAACTGGACGTTATTTACATGAGTGCCGTAGGAAACGCAACTGCACCCATGTGGACTACAATTTCTGCCATTTTTGCACTTACAACCGGAACAACAATTCTTGCAAGCCAGGCAATCGGAAAGGAAGACAATACAAAAGCCCGCGAATTCATGGCATCGCTGTTCAAATACAACAACTTTCTTTCTATTATACTGTTTGTTTTCTGGGCATTTTGTCCAAAACTTGTATACAAGGCAATGGGTGTCTCGCCCGAAGTAATGGTATATGCTGTTCAATATACTGTAATTTATTCCCCGGTCTTTGTCGTAACAGGAATAGGCGCCGGAATCAATTCTTTGCTTCAGGTATGTTCCTATACAAAACCGCTGGTTGTTACAGGAATAATCCGTTCACTTCTCAACGTGGTTTTGGACTGGCTGCTTATTTTCGGGAACTGCGGCTTTCCGGCGATGGGTGTTGCCGGCGCAGCTCTTGCGACAACAATTGCAGAATTTGCAGGCGGAACAGTACTTACTTTAATCGTAGTAAAATCAAAAAGGCTCGAACACAGACCGTCAATTGCACAGATTTGTTCGGCCAAATTAAGGCCTTTTGTTGACGCAATAAAAATGGGATTCCCTTCAGCAGCAGAAGATTTTGCATGGAATATAGGAAATCTTCTTTTGATAAGAATACTCAATTTCATAAGCCCGGTTGCTGCAGGTGTCTACACGATTGTATTCGGAATAGAAGTTATTCCGGTTGCAATATTCGGTTCGCTGGGAAATGCAACGCTAACTTTAACAGGACGTGAGACCGGAAAAAAAGATTTTGTTCAGCTTCACAAAATTGTTCACACTGTAATGGCATGGGCAATAATTGTATCTTTTGCAAATCTGGCGCTTTATGTTCTTTTCCCCAAGCCGATAATGGGTCTGTTCACAAAAGATGCTTCAATAATTTCAATGGCTCTGGTCTATATTACCATAATCGGAATAGATTTGTTCCCCAAGTCACTTAACATAATTGTCGGGTCGGGAATACGAGGCTTTGGCGACACAAAATGGATGCTTTTCACCCAGCTTTTCGGAACAGTTTTTGTTGTTGCAATAGCGTCACTTCTGGTCTTTGTTCTTAAACTGGGAATTGCAGGTGTATTCGCCGCCGTTGTCTGTGACGAAGCCGTGCGCTGTATAATCAATACGATAAGATTCAAAAGAATAGGAAAAGTTGAGCCTGAAAAAAGTAAATAAACCGGTTTTCTCCCGACAGCAGGATTTTCGGAATGCGGCCTGTTGACCAGAAAACCTATTCAACAAATAAGATTATTGTGTTACTATCAATAGTATGATTTCAGGAATCTTAATTGAAGGCTTAATCTACGGAATAATGGTGCTGGGACTCTTTACGACGTTCCGTGTTTTGAATTTCTGCGACATGACGGTCGACGGTTCTTTTCCTATGGGAGCATGTGTTCTGGCCGCCTGTCTGGGTGCAGGAATTCCTGTTGCTGGTGCGCTGCTCATTTCTTTTGTGGCAGGACTTGCGGCAGGACTTATAACAAGTCTTATTTACACAAAGCTGCGTATTCCGGATCTTCTGGCCGGAATTCTTACGATGACAATGCTTTATTCCGTTAACTTAAGAATTATGTCAAACAGGGCAAATGTTTCTTTTTTAAGAACACCAACACTTTTTTCAAAAATTATTGACGGCATGTACGAACTGTTCCCGGCAGTAGAAAATCCTGACTGGGGAATTGTTGTTTTTCTGATTCTGTTTGTTGCCGCTCTTAAAATTCTTCTGGACATTTTTTTTCATACAGACATGGGACTTACAATGGGCGCGCTCGGTTCCAATCCGCAGCTGGTAATTTCGCAGGGAGTAAATCCTGATGTTCTGCGCACAATCGGAATATGTTTCGGAAACGGACTTGCAGCCCTTGCAGGTTCTTTTGCCGCAATGTACAACGGTTTTGCCGATGTGGGAATGGGAACAGGAACTGTTGTAAGCGGACTTGCTTCCCTTATGCTGGGTGAATTTGTTCTGCGTTCAAACAGAATAGGACTGCAGACATTCAGGGTTCTGATAGGTTCGTGCATTTACCGTGCGCTTATGATTCTTGCAAGAACATACGGCCACTACATTAATCTTACGCCAAACGACCTTAAGCTGGTTACCGGAATATTGATTATTCTGTGTCTCATCACAACGAAACTTAAGATTAAAAAAAGATCAACAGAGGAAAAGTAACATGATGGACCTCAAAAACATAGGCATAACTTTTAACGCAGGAACACCCGATGAAAACCGTGCGCTTCACGACATAAATCTTACAATAAACAAAGGCGACTTTATTACGGTCATAGGTTCAAACGGCGCCGGAAAGTCAACACTTTACAATTTGATTTCGGGAACGTACTTTCCAACCTGCGGAACAATTACGCTCGACACAGAAACAGGCAAAAAAGACATCACGCATGAAAAAGAATACCGCAGGGCAAAATACATAGGACGCATTTTCCAGAATCCGCTTTTGGGTACAGCCGGAAAAATGTCCCTTGAAGACAACATGATAATTGCTTCAAAAAAAGGATTCAAAGGACTTTCCATAAGTCTGAACAACAAAATGCGCGAACACTTTAAGGAACAGCTTTCAATTCTGAACATGGGACTTGAAAACAGACTGAATGACAACGTGGAACAGTTTTCGGGCGGTCAGCGTCAGGCCCTGACTTTACTTATGGCAGTAATGTCGCGGCCGTCACTTTTGCTTTTGGACGAACACACTGCAGCACTTGACCCGACAAACGCTGCAATCGTAATGGAACTTACAAAAAAGTTTGCAGCAGAATACAATCTTACCGTAATGATGGTAACCCACAACATGCAGCACGCGCTCGAATACGGAACACGTCTTTTGATGATGGACGGCGGTGAAATAATTCTGGACATCGGCAGTGAAGAAAAAAAATCACTTACCATGGACGGAATCGTAGAAAAATTCAGGCAGATAAAAAACAAATCCCTTACGAGCGACCGCATTCTTTTGCAATAAAAGCTGAACCGCGGATCTTTTTTACACGGACAGCGGCACTTACAGAAATTATCAAAGGTTCATCAGAAGCGGCGGTTGCAAGATAAAGTTCTGCGCCGCCGCTTATTTTATTTAAATGAACGGGCCGTCCTATAAGCGGAACAGGAGAATCTTCCAGTTCTATTTCCAAAAGACTACCTCCCTGAACGGCACTTTCGATGACATGAATTTTACCTGTGTAGTCCATTCCGCCGGCTTCAAGAACTTCAAAGCGCACACTTTCTGCACGCAACTGAACAGGGTTTACAATAACCCGGCGTTCTATGCGCTCAAGGAGGCATTCTTTCTGCTCTGCGCTCATTTTCATGGAAGACAGCGTTTCTTTAAGCTGCTCTATTACGGACGAGGCAGAATCTTTTGGTTCGCTGTTTTGTGAAGAACATTGCGCTGTACATTCACTGCCAAAAATATCTGTTCCCGCGCCACCGCAATAAATTTCACTGAAACCTGCCGGATCTTTTTTTTGAGGTTCAGATTTTATTCCTGAAACAAAATCAAGTCCTGCCTTCTGAATAATTCTGCACGCTGTTTCATCGCAGTCAAAATCAAGAAGAATAATTCCTGGCGCTATTGTTTCCCTTACAAAAGGTGCAAGATTGGGATTTTTAAGAACAGCTTTTTCACTTTCAGCCGGAATGCGCAGAATGTACCCTTTGTAAAGTCCCGCTGAATTAAAGGACGAATACCATTCTTCTACAGAAACACAAAGATTCTGCGGAACAGGATAAGGAGACATTTTTTGAAGAACAGAAATTATTTTTTCTGCATTCATTCCAAGACCAAAGCCGCGCATGACAGAAGAACGTGAAACAGTAAATGCACTCACCGTGTCAAACTGAACTGCATCGGCAAATTTTACAAGTTCAAGAAGTTGCGTAAGGGAAGCACCGGGCATTACAGAAACAGAAAATGCAGCATCTACACTAAGCGGCTGTACGCTTTCGCCTTCGGACTGCTGCGGATTTATAAACTGTTCCGACACTTTAAAAAGATCCTCGCCCTGTTCATTTTTACCGGCAACTTCAAGGACACCAAATTTCACGGCATTGTCTATAACCAAATCGGAAATTCCACTGTCAGAAAGAGATGTGTCGTCCTGCAAAGACTGCGCTCGCCGCAGGAGTTCTGAAACACGCCCCGCGCCAAACAGTTCATGACCGCCCGTTTTTTCTTTGAGAACAAAAATAATTTTTTTTAAATCAGCGCGGGTAACATATTTTTTCTGAACAGAATACAAGGCATCTGTCAAAAGCTGGGCATACATTATGAGCGTGCGCCTGGAAAACCTTGTTACAGCCGCACAAAGATACGCAATTCTGTTCTGAAAAGAAAGTCCGGCAAACTGACTCAGAACATTCCATTTTATTTCCAGTCCCGAATCTGAATCTGTCAGAAGAGAAAGATTTGTCATGCTCCTGACAAGTGTTTCTATCACCGCCGTTCTGTCAGAGCCAAAAATATTTTTGAGTTCTTCTGCAGGATGTTTTTTAAGTGCACCGTCTGAACGGCACAATTTTTTGTTTGAAACAAGATATGAAACAAGCACTGCAAAAAATTCATTGCTTAATGCAAAAGATTCAGAATCCGAAGGAGTAAAATTTTCCGAAGAAGAAACAAGCGCATTCATTCCAAGCATGGAAGACAATTCATCTTCCAAAAGAGGATTTATTTTTATCTGAACATTACCGCTCTTCTTATCTGCAACACGGTAAAGTACAAGACGTTCCGAAAGATTTGCTACACGTTCGTAAACTTCCGCAAGTGAAAACTGCGGTTCCAGAAAAGATTCCAGTTTTTTTTCATCACACGAAGGAAGCAGCCAAACAGCCGAAAGCAGTTTTATATCGCTGCTATCCAAAAGCGCAATTATGTTCCGGCGGTTTTCATCTTTGCGTATAAAAGCACCCAGTTCTTCAATGAGCTTCTGCTTGTTGTAGGGAGTCTTTACTTCGCCAAGATACATTCTGACAATTTCAAAAAAATAATCATCGGGAAGAATAGAAAAACTTTCGCGCCAGTCAATTATTTTCTGAACCTTCGGTGAAATATTCACATGCAGCCTCCGTATTCAAGAGATTGTTCATCAAGTTCTTCAAGACTCTGAGGATTGATATAACGCAGTATTCTGTAAGAGTATCCCTGTTCTGCAAGAAATTTCTGGCGGTTGCTTCCAAAATCTTCTTCGACAGTGTTGCGCGTAATAAGTGTAAAAAAACGCGACGTGCGTTCCTTTGGCCGCAGAATTCTTCCAAGACGCTGTGCTTCTTCCTGACGCGAACCGAATGTTCCGCTTACCTGGATTGCAATACTGGCATCAGGCAAATCTATGGCAAAATTTGCAACCTTGCTTACAACAAGAACACGTATTGTTCCGTTGCGGAATTCTGAATAAATTCTGTCGCGTTCGGCATTCGGAGTTTTTCCAGTAATTATGGGAGCATTAAGTTCCTGCGACAATTTCTGCAGCTGGTCAATATACTGGCCTATGACAAGAATTTTATCTTCACTGTATTTTGTTACAAGTTCGCGCACGACTTCTGTTTTTACAGGATTTTCACTTGCGATTCTGTGCTTTATTCTTGAACCGGCAACGGCATATTCAATTTCTTTTGACGAGTCCAGATCAAGTCTTACTTCGACACATTCTGCAGAGGCAATCCATTTGTCGCGCTCAAGTTCTTTCCACGGAACATCATAACGCTTTGGTCCTACAAGAGAAAATACGTGTCCCTCGCAGCCGTCTTCGCGAACAAGAGTTGCAGTAAGTCCAACGCGGCGTACAGCTTGAAGTTCTGCCGCAACTCTGAATACCGGAGCCGGAAGCATGTGTACTTCATCATAAATTACAAGTCCCCAGCCTTTTTTTCTGAAAAGCGAAAAATGCGGGTAAGGTCCGGTCTTTTCGGGACGCCATGTTAAAATCTGGTAAGTGGCAACCGTAACAGGACAAATTGTTTTTGACTCACCGGTATATTCCGAAATCTGCTCTTTTGTAAGTGTTGTCTTGTCAAGAAGTTCAGAAATCCACTGGTGCACGGCAGAAATATTTGTTGTCACAATCAGAGTATTTGTCCGAAGCATATCCATTATTGTGATTCCAACAATAGTTTTTCCTGCACCACACGGAAGCACTATTGTTCCAAAACCAGTTCCCGGTCCGCGGTCACCTACAATTGACTGCGCTGCTTCACTCTGGTATCTGCGGATTTCAAACTTCTTACCCGAAAGTGTTGTTTTTCTGAGAGAAAATTCAAGCGGTTCACCGTCCACAAGCGGAACATCATCTTTTACAGGCCAGCCAAGTTTAAGAAGATTCTGCTTTATTGTTCCGCGGTCGGTAAGAAGAAGCTTAAAGCAATAGCGCATTTCATTCTGCGTAACATTCTTAAGCGCGTTTTCAGGCGCAATGTACTCACACGGAACAAGCATTTTTTTTGCCGCAGGGTTTGCTTCTATTTCTTTGTAAACATAAGGCGATTCCGAAACAAGATACAGAAATTCTTCGTCTTCTCCTGTCTGAAAATTTTTCTCTGAAGGAGCCGGAACAAGCCTGAGTTTTCCAAAACGGCCGGCAGATTCCTTAATCCACATAATGACTGACTGCGGAATATCATAGCGTGAATATTTTTCAAGAACAGCAACCGCATCTTCACCCGAAAAGCCTGCCCCGGCAGCGTTCCACAGCGAGAGAGGCGTAATCTGGTAAGTATGAAGATGCTCCGGTGAACTAACAAGTTCTGCAAAGGGAATAAGCGCATTTCTGCACTCTTCTGAAAGAGGCGCATGAACGTCCAAAAGGAGTGTTCTGTTTGACTGAACTATTAAAGGATTATCTGTTCTTGGCATAGCAGAATATTATACACCGAACAGAAAATGCACGCAACAGCAACGGTTTGACACGGCAGAGGCTTTATTTAACTTTTATAAAAAATAACCGGCTCGCCAACGACGCAACCGGTTATAATGAGGAGAACCTATTTATGAAAATAAAAGGTACTTTCTATGATAATCCCCCTGTATGTATTTGTCAAATTTTATTTGGGTTAAATTCTGATTAAAAAGATTGAGCCAATGCTTTAATCTGTAATTGAAAATCCGTCGAGGTTGCCCAGTTTGGAAAGGTCGTCTACGAGTGACGAAAAATCTTCTTCACGCGGGGCCTTTACTGAATAAAACAATTCGGTGCGTCTGTCAAAAAAATCGCGGCTCATATTCAAATCGGTAACAATGAAACCGTGTGTTTCAATTACTTTTTTGATTGCCTTCATATCAAGGCTTTCGTTATTGAACTGAATGTGGAGTTTTTTGCTTCTACCTGCAGGGAACAGCCTCTCTTCTACCCGTTCAAGCAAAAGCAACAGAAGAACAACCGCAGCAAGCACAACACCGGTCGGAATATAAAGTCCCGCACCGATTGCAAGTCCAAGCGACGCCGCAGTCCAGATAATAGCTGCAGATGTAAGTCCCTTGATATTCATTCCCTGACGCATAATTGCGCCGCCGCCAAGAAAACCGATTCCGCTTATAACTCCGGCCGTAATTCTTGAAGGGTCGCCGTTAATGCCTGTTCCGTTTTTTGCACCGTCAGTTACAAAACCCGAAAGTATCGAAAGCAAAGTAGAAGAAACGCAGATAAGAATAAGAGTTCGCATTCCGATTACGTGGTTATGGCTTTTGCGTTCTATTCCAAGAACAAATCCGCATACGATTCCGGCTGCAATTTTTATTACTGTTTCCAAAAGAAAGTCAAATTTAAAATACACGTTTACCGCCTGAACAAAGAGAACGGAGACTGCACAAATTTTGCACCGCTTTTAATCCATTGAACACTATGCCGCACATTTTTCTTTTCGCAAAGTTCATCCATGTACGAACACAGCCAGCGGCTTAACTGGTCATCATGTCCTGAAACATCACAGTCCGGGTCTGATCTTACAAGAAGAATATTTACAAAACGGCTGTCTGCATAAAGGGCTGCAATATTTTCTGCAAAAGATGCAAACGAAGCTGCCGCTGCTGCAACTAAAGGAGAAGCAATTGCATTCACACCTGTTTTTAAAGCTGGAACTTTCATCACGTCCAGAGTACAGGGGCCTTCCTTTAACATAAACACAAGTGTTGCCGGCTGTTCCGCAGAATTTGCGCGTTCAAATTTGGAAATAAGTTCAAGTGCAAGATACTGAAATCCTACAGTCATATAATCAGAAACGCGGGCAATTTCTTCTGCATCCATTTTTTCTGCCGAAGAAGCAAACCACTCCTCGTCAAACAAAAGCACCGCTTCATCTATTCTGCCATAAATTGATTCAGCTTCAAGAACAAAAGAACGTGCAGAAAGAGGCGATGAGCGGTTCCATTCAATGGTACAGATTCCTGCTTTTGCTTCTATACTGCGGGCTTCTTCATAAGCTGCAACTTCTGCCCTGCGTTCGGCTATTGTTCTTCTTCTTGAATCATCTGCATCGGGTTCGGCACCGGAAATTGCAACAAGACGGCCACTTACAGAACAACCTTCTGCAAAAGAGCCTCCGTCCACCATATCCTTGCCGGCAATTAGAATATTCTTTTCCATATATATAAAATTATAGCATATAAAATTCACTTTGCAAACAACCGTCTAACTGATATAATTACGGAATGAGAATCTGGTTAAAATATCTTATAGCTATGGTCATCGGCGCGGCCTCTGCTGTTTTTCTTCCGCCGGAAAGTGCGGGCGCCCAGGCTTTACTTGATTTTGTAGTTGAACTTGTAATGCGTTTCGGAAGGTACACTCTTCTTCCCGTTTTGTTCTTTTCCATTGCAACAGCATGCTTCAAGCTTCGCGATGAAAAGCTTATGCTCAAAACCGGAGTCTGGACTTTCGGAACAATTCTGGTCTCTTCCTTTGCACTGATGCTTCTTGGACTTCTTTCGGCACTTATAATAAGGCTTCCAAGAATTCCTATTACAATAGAAAAAGTAAGTGAAGTTCCTGTCTTTAACTGGCATTCGCTTCTTACAAAAATTTTCCCCTATTCCGGATTTGAAGCACTTATTGACGGTGCATACCTTCTGCCGTGTTTCGTGTTTGCAGGATTGGCAGGAGCAGGAGCGGCAAGTGACAAAGCTTCTTCAAAACCGACTGTAACTTTGTTTGATTCACTCAGCCAGACCTGTTACATAGTCATGAGTTTCTTTACCGAAATTCTCACTGTAGGAATGATTGCTGTAATGACAAGATGGACGCTCAATTTTATGACAGTCATGAAATCAGGCGTTTACAATTATCTCATACTTATGCTTACCGCAGACCTTCTTCTTGTAGCATTTGTAATTTACCCGCTTGTCTTGAGATTTTTATGCCACGATTTGCATCCGTACAGGGTACTTTACGCAAGCATTACCCCGTTCCTTGTTGCATTCTTCAGCGGAGACACAAATCTTACATTGGCATTGAACCTGCGCCACGGAAAAGAAAGCCTTGGCATTCACAGAAGAGTCAATGCTGTTTCCTATCCGCTTTTTTCTATATTCGGAAGAGGCGGAGCGGCTTTAGTCCAGGCCGTATGTTTTGTTCTTATTCTGCGCTCATATTCCAGTCTTGGAATTTCTGCCACCGATGTTTTCTGGATTGCAGGAATGTCTTTTGTACTTTCATTTGCTTTGGGTGATATTCCGTGCGGCGGACCATTCTTTGCAATAACAACAATGTGCATAATTTACGGAAGACGCTTTGAAGCAGGTTATCTTCTTCTAAAAGATGCTGCCCCGATAATCTGCGCCTTTGCTGCAGGAATTGACGCACTCACAGCAATGTTCGGAAGTTACATCGTTGCAGTAAAAACAAAGATGATAACCCACCAGGACATTCATAAATTTATCTGATAAAAATCTTTTTCAAAACTATTTGTCCGCAAACGAAATTCTGAATTCAGAATCGTAGGCGGACAATTTTTTTTTGAGCGAGCGTGAAGCAACAGCCCTGTTGTCAGGAAGAATAAAAATCACGCCTTCAAATTCAACTGAAGAAGTACCCATTCTTCTGAAAAACTCATTCTGTCCCATAAGAAAAGAAATTGTACTGAGCGCATCTGCAGCCATTGAAGAAGATGAAATTATTGTTGAAGAAAGAATTCCGCTTTGGGAAGGACGGCCCGTTCTGGGATTCAATATATGATGATAGCGTACATCGTTTTTTATAAAAAATCTTTCGTAAACGCCGCTTGTAACAACTGTAGCAGGAGTTCTTGTTTCGTACAAAAGTGCCGGAATATCACTGGTTCGGTCGGGATTTTTTATTCCGATTCTCCATGGTGAATAATCACTTTTGTTTCCATAGGCATAAATGTTTCCGCCAAGATCTATAATTGCACCGGGAATATTGTGTTCAGAAAGAATACGCGCAAGTTCGTCAGCGGCATAACCTTTTGCTATTCCGCCAAGGTCAATTGCCATGCCTTCTTCTGCGAGCATTACAGTAGAAGAATCTTTTTTTTCATTTTTATTCAGTCTGATTTTTTTGTAGTCAACTTTTGCAACCGCAGTTTCTATTTCATTCTGCGACGGAACTTTTTCGTGCCCGGTTCCTATTCCCCAGAGTTTGACAAGCGGTCCTATTGTAGGGTCAAAAAGTCCGCCCGAAAGTGAAGCATATTTTACCGCGGACTCTATTACAAAATAAACATCGTCATGGACAGTAACGGCTTTTTTTCCTGCTGCGGAATTTATTCTGCTTATGTCAGAAGACGCACTGTTTGCAGAAAAGCGCGCGTCTATTTCTTTAAGTCGGGAAAACAGTTCACCGTACAAATCTTTTGTTCCGTTTTCAAAAGCATCTACGGTACAGACTGTTCCCAATATTTGTTCTGTACGCGCGCCCGTTTTTTTTGAACAGGAGCAGACCAGCATTACGGCAAGAATGACAAATGCCGGTTTTATTCCTGCACAAAAATTCGGGGCACGGAACATTTACTCACCTTCTCTTTCTGTACAAACTATGTGAAGATCCTTGAGCTGGGCATCATCAACATAACTCGGGCAGTCATCCATCGGGCTTTGTGCAAGAGTATTTTTGGGGAATGCAATTACTTCCTTAATTGAATCTTCGTGGCACATAAGCATAACAAGACGGTCGAGTCCCGGTGCAATTCCTCCGTGCGGCGGTGCTCCGAACTTGAATGCATTTACAAGGAAGCCGAATGCTTTGTCTGCGCGTTCACGTGAGTAACCGACTATTTCAAAAATTCTTTCCTGAAGAGCCGGATCATTTATACGCATTGAACCCGATGCAATTTCGTAACCGTTCATTACGAGATCGTACAAATCGCCCTTTACACTGCCGGGATCGCTTTCGAGAGTGTCCCAGTATTTTTTCTGCGGAAGTGTAAACATGTGGTGTTCTGTTTCCCAGTGGTTTTCATCTTCGTTCCATGCAAAATACGGGAAGTCAATAATCCATGCAAAGTGGAATTCATCGGCCGGATTGTAAAGATTCAAATCCTTTCCGAGCTGTTTGCGTACTGCACCCAGGGCAACACAGGCAACCTGCCATTTTTCATCGCTTACAAAAAGAAGAAGGTCATTTTTCTGCGCACCAAGTTTTGAACAGATTTCATCTTCTTTTCCTGCATAGAACTTGCTGATTCCGCCTTCGAATTTTCCGGCAGCGTCAATCTTCATCCAGGCAAGTCCCTTTGCTTTGTAAGTTTTTGCAACTGCTTCAAGGGCTTCAATATTTTTTCTGCTGAATTTGTCTGCAACATTTTTAACGACAAGAGCCTTGAGGCCGCTTCTCTTGTGGCGCTCAATTGTTTTTGAAGCATTTGCAGCACCGGCCTTGAATGCATTGAAGTCAGCAAGATCTGCCATAAATGCGGCATCCTGCATCTTCATGTCAAAGCGCAGATCGGGCTTATCGCTTCCGTAAAGATCAAAAGCATCATCCCAGGAAATTCTGTCAAAATGAACAGGCAGTTCATAACCGAGTGTTTCCTTAAAGACATGTCCGAGCATTCCTTCTGTTACGGTAAGAACTTCATCGCGGTCGGTAAAGCTCATTTCCATATCAATCTGTGTAAATTCGGGCTGGCGGTCTCCGCGTGCATCTTCATCACGGTAGCAGCGTGCAATCTGGAAGTACTTGTCGAATCCGCTTACCATAAGAAGCTGTTTGTAAAGCTGCGGGCTCTGCGGAAGTGAATAGAATTTTCCGGGATGAACACGGCTCGGAACAAGATAGTCTCTGGCTCCTTCCGGTGTTGATTTTATAAAAGTCGGTGTTTCTATTTCAAGGAAGCCAAGCTTTGTAAGATACTCGCGTACAGCAAATGTTACCTTTGAGCGCAGGATAATATGGTTCTGCATAGGTGCACGGCGCAAATCAAGATAGCGGTACTTAAGACGCAGATCTTCATTCGGAAGAACAACTGTTCCGTCCTTCTGGCGCACTTCATCAATCTGGAACGGAAGAGTCTGTGCAGTGGTAAAGACTTCAATTTCCTGTGCTTCTACTTCGATTGCTCCGGTTGACATTTCTTTATTGATGTCTTTTTCGTTACGTGCCGCAACAACGCCTTTTACCGCAATGCAGTACTCGCTCTTAAGCTGGGCTGCAGTCTTCTTTACATCATCGGCAGCTTTGTCACCAACAACGACCTGCGTAATTCCGTAACGGTCGCGAAGAAGAATAAATGTAAGTCCGCCAAGCTCGCGGGTACGGTGAACCCATCCGTTTAATATAACTGTTTTTCCTGCATCGGCAGCAGTAAGCTGACCGCAAGTACAGGTTCTCTTAGAATTTTCCATAAACTGCATTTTACCGCAAACAACAGTTTTGTACAATCGCAGAAATAGATATGCAGCAAGATTTGCACTTTCACTTACAAGAACCGCAATGCATACGACGCTCAAGAAACAAAAAATACAGTAACAGCCGAGATGTCGCCGACTCAAATTTTAAATTCATGCCTTTACTATAGAACAAAAACGCATATTATGAAATCGGCACCGCGACCTGGGTAATATAGTCGGCAGTATTTGTACCACGCTGCGGCGGACCTTCAAGATAAATTGAGCGGAATTTATCATGTGCCTTTATGTTGTTTTTTTCTATATAATTCTTGAGTTCATTTATTGCAGTTCCAATCTGTTCGTATGGCCCGCGGAAATAAATGCACAAAGCCTTTGTTGCGGCAAATTCAACGCGTTCGGGACCGTAAAAAGAATCTTCTACTGGAATACACATAAGAAGATCATTAGAGCTATCTTCTGTTCCGAGGCGCACGGTAAACATCTTGTTCACTTTTGAAATGTTCGTGCACTTTGAAGCGGCTATGTAGGTTTCCCTTAATTTTATAGCGGCATCTTTTGCATCCTCACATTTATATCTTCTGCAAAAATATACACCGCGTGCAAGCAGAACCTCGTGAACAGCCAAATTGCCGTCTCTGGCTGCGCGAATCTGAAGGTTCTGGATATTTCTGTCAAGGGTTTCACGCAAACTCATAAGACGGTGCAGATGTTTTTCAATATTTCTTTTGTCGTAATAATATTCCTTGCATTCCTTAAGTGAAAGTCCGAATGATTGAAGTGTGCGTATTGACTTTATCTGAATAACATTGTCTGCAGAATAATACCTGTAGCCTGTATTGGGATCCTTTTCTGCAGGAATCAGAAGCCCCAGATCCTCGTAATTCAGAATAATGCGGCGTGTAACTCCTTCTCCGACAATGTTAATTACTTCGCCAATCTGGTACAAATTCGGATTTTTTTTCACTTTTACCCCCCCCCCTTATAACATAATTTTAATAAAAAACCCTTGAGTCGTACATCAATGTACGGTATATAATGTTTACAACAAATATTACCAAAGACTATTAAAAAAGACAATGTCTTGGTAGCAAAACCATAGGAGGTTTTTTATGAAAAAGAGATTTCTTGCACTTGTAGGATTGCTCGTAGTAGCAGGAACAGCACAGCTTTTTGCATGGGGAATTGGTGTTCAGGGTGGAGCAAGCGTTGGCGGAGCAGGTGGAGCAGCTGTCACATTCAAGCTTGACGAATCACCTCTCGTATTCGCTGTAGATGCTTCTTTCTATTCAAACTACTTTGGAATCGGTGCAACAGCTGACTATTGGATTCAGAATCCAGACATCATGCCTGTTTCTTTCGGAAGCTGGAAATGGTACTACGGTGTTGGTCTTGCTGCCGGAGTTGGACTTGGCGATAACTATTTTAACTTCAGCGTAGCCCCACGCGCACTTGTCGGAACAAACCTTTTTATTTTGGACAACTTCCTTGAGTTCTATACTCAGGCTGCATATCAGCCAACACTCAACATTGGAGATGGCGCTGAATTCGCACTCATTAACTTCCCGATTACCGGTGGTGTACGCTTCTGGTTCTAATTCAAACCCTTAGTTTATCAGTTTGAACGGCATTCCCAGAATTTCTTCTGAAGTTCTGGGATTTTTTTTGTTAAAAAAAGAGGACCGCGATTATAAAATGCACGGTCCTGAACAGGGTTTAATTTAAATTTTATTTTTTTGCAAGTTCAGCCGCTGTTGTTACAAGTCCTGAAAGATTCTGTAAGTCTGACGGAATAATTATTTTTGTAGACTGACCGTCGGCTGCCTTTTCCAAAGCTTCAAGGCTGCGCAGTTTAATTACGGCAGCATCGGCTTTTGCCTCCCTGAGCATTGCAATACCCTGTGCTTTTGCCTGCTGGACTTCGCGTATAGCTTGTGCTTCACCCAGCGCTTTCTGAACGGCAGCTTCTTTCTGTGCTTCTGCTTCAAGAATAAGCGACTGTTTTTTTCCTTCTGCTACAAGAATTGCGCTCTGTTTCTGTCCTTCTGCAATAAGAATTGCCTCGCGTCTTTCACGTTCAGCACGCATCTGTTTTTCCATAGCTTCTTTTATTGCTTCCGGCGGAATAATATTTTTTACTTCAACGCGGTTTACTTTTATTCCCCACGGGTCTGTTGCCTCGTCAAGAATACTGCGCATCTTTGTGTTTATTACATCGCGGCTGGTAAGCGTCTGGTCAAGTTCAAGATCGCCGATTATGTTTCTGAGAGTTGTGGCCGAAAGATTTTCCAGAGCGTTAATCGGTTTTTCTACACCGTAAGTATAAAGCTTTGGGTCCGTAATCTGAAAATAAACGACAGTGTCTATCATCATTGTAACATTGTCTTTTGTAATTACAGGCTGCGGCGGAAAGTCCAAAACTTTTTCTTTCATGGAAATTTTGTTTGCAATTCTGTCAATAAACGGAACCTTTACATGAAGCCCTACTTCCCAGGTTTTGCAGTAAGCGCCAAGCCGTTCAATAACAGCAGCATGTGACTGCGGAATAATTCTGATGTTTGCAGCCACAAGAACCGCCACAATCACAACCAGTACAATAAAAATGTAAATCATTTCTTCTCCTATAAATAAAAATTTGGATTGTTGAAACAATCCAAATTTTTATTTAGTGCGTTTTGCAACGAAGTGAAAAACGCAGTTCAATCTATAAAGTTTGCAACGCAAACTTTGAGTTAAAAAAGCCGGCACCATTTTGACGGATTTTTTATACTCCTCCTATAAATATTATTTAGTGCGTTTTGCAAGGAAGTGAAAAACGCAGTTCAATCTATAAAAGTTCGCAACGCAAACTTATTTTACAAAAAGTGTGTTTCCTTCTATGTGGTCAACAACGCATCTTTTTCCCTCTTCGAGCACGCTGTTGTCTGCAGAAGCGGCAGTCCAGATAACCCCGCCGCGTGCCTTTACTTCACCGCGGTCAAATTCAGATATCTGTTTGACAACAAGAACTTCCTGCCCCACAAGAGTACCGCTGTTGGTTTTATTGCGGCCAATCTTAAGTTTTTTAACGGCAAACGGTCTTGTAAAAACAATGAGCGCGGCGCAAATCACAACGAACAAAAGCACCTGCCACCTTAAAGGAAGCTGAGTGCGTGCAATAAAAATCATGGGAAGAGCAGCAATTGCACTCCATATTGTAGTAAGCGACATTGTAACTGCTTCTATTAAAAGACTCAGAACAAGAACACCAACCCAAATCCATGAAATATTATCCAGAATAAAATTCATCATATTTTCATGGTAGCAGATTTCACAAAAATGCGCTACACTAAAACCATTATGCAGCCAATCATCAACTTAAAAGAAATTCCATGCTTCGGAGTTGCCGGAAACTTTACAGGGCATCTTGAACAGGCTGGAGAAGCCTCTGATTTTACAAAAATAATTGCTGACGAAAAGAATGCGCCCAAAGCAATTTTTCCTACATATATTCCGGGAGCAAAAGAAAATGTTCCGCAGTTTCTGGGGACATTCCCATTCGACAGTGACAAAATAATTTTTCCGCAGGGAGAACAAAAACTTCAGATAGAACCGGAATGTGCGCTGATTTGCGACGTAACCTGGAGCGAAAATAAAATTACAGATCTGGTGCCCGTTCTGTTCGGTGCCTCAAACGACTGTTCCATCAGAAAAGAGGGCGCAAAAAAAATAAGCCTCAAAAAAAACTGGGGAAACTCAAGCAAGGGTCTTTCTCAGAATTTAATTCCAATAGACAAATTTACACGTGGCGGAATTCTTGACCGTTACAGAATTGCAAGTTTTCTTGTAAGACAGGGCGAAGTTTTTGCTTACGGTGAAGACAGTGCCGTACGCGACTACAGTTACATTTATGAAAAATTAATTGAGTGGAGCATAAAAAAACTGAACACACAGCAGGATGAAGGACCTGCAGAAAACATAGGCCTCTACCTTAATTCCTGCACACGCCCTTTAAAAATTCTTCTTTCCATAGGAGCAACCAGATACACGCAGTTTGGTGAAACGAATTTTCTTAAAGAAGGTGACAAGTCAGTTGTAGTTCTTTACCCGGAACAAAAATACCGGCCGGAACAGATTGCACAGAAATTAAAGGACGGAAATCTTAAAGAAGACAAAGAAATTTCTGTTCTGTCCCAGACAGTTTTTATGCACTAAAGTCAGGACACGGCAAAAGATTCAGCAACTTTTTTTGCAGAAGGAGATGCAGCAAGTCCTCCAAGACCTGTTTCTTTTAGGGAACTGTCCATTTTTATTCCGACTGCACGCATTGCATCAATCACTTCATCAGCCGGAATTCTGGGTTCAATGCCTGCAAGTGCCATATCTGCGCATGAACAGGCATTGACTGCGCCAACAACATTTCTCTTTACGCACGGAATTTCTACAAGACCTGCAACCGGGTCACATACAAGACCAAGAAGATTCTGCAGCGAAAATCCTGCCGCACTTGCAATCTGCCGGGCACTTCCGCCGTAAAGGTACACGAGTGTTCCTGCTGCCATTGCAGAAGCAGATCCAATCTCTGCCTGACAGCCGCCTTCTGCCCCGGAAATGGACGCGCGGTTTGCAATGACCTGACCGATTCCAGCGCTTACAAAAAGCGACTTAACAATCTTGTCTTCTTCAAATTTATTTTCTTCAAAAAGTGGAACCAGAACTGCAGGAAGAACACCGCACGAGCCGGCTGTAGGAGAAGCAACAATTCTTTTCATACAGGCATTTGATTCAGCCATTTTAAGGGCATTCGTAATTACATTCAGAATAAAAGGACCGCAGATTGTTTTTTGTGAAGAAGCATATTTTTTGAATCTTCCGCCGTCACATCCTGTAAGTCCGCTTCGTGAAAGAAGATTGTCTTCGTAAGAATGTGCTGCTTCAAGCATGGCCTTCCACATAGAACGCATTTTTTCTTTCACGCACTCACAGTCCGTTCCCGAAGAGCGCATTTCGTTTTCTATAACAACATCGGCAAAATCTTTTGTTCCGCCGGAATTTTCGCACTGTTCAACTATTGAATTCAAACTTTCAAACATTATTACCTCTTATAAGAAAAGTCGCAGCGCATACTTTCCTGCACCGCATACTTTCTTAAACATTAACGTATGTGACTTTTATAATTCCGGGAAAGTGTTCAATCTGTGAAACAATTTCTGCAGGTATTCTCTCGTCGGACTCAATTACCATAACTGCATAACCACCGCGCTCGTTTCTGTAAAGCTGCATGGCTGCAATATTTATTTTATTGTAAAAAAGAAGTGAAGTTACCGCGGCTACGTGTCCAGGCTCGTCCGAATTGTGAACGATAAGAGTAGGCATTTCTGCATTAAAATTTACTTCAATGCCGTCAAGCTTGTTTATCATTATTCTTCCGCCGCCGACAGAAGATGCCTGTACAGAAATTTTTCTTCCGCCTTTTCCCTGAAGATTCAGAATTGCCGTATTGGGGTGCGCGTCCTGAAGCTGAACTGTAGAAAAGAAAAATTTTATTCCTGAATCCGCAGCAATTTTCATACTGTCGGGAATGCGTATGTCATCGGGCTGCATACCAAGAAGGCCTGCAATAAGTGCGCAGTCAGTTCCGTGACCGTGATAAGTTGCCGCAAAAGACCCGTGGAGCTGAATGTCTGCAAAGACAACTTCATCTTCCAAAAGTATACGCGAAACGAGACCTATTCTTACAGCCCCTGCTGTATGTGAACTGGAAGGACCTACCATAACCGGCCCCAGAATATCAAAAATACTGCTCATAATATTTATGTTATTCTAGCACCAGTATCAAAAATAAAAGTGTAAAAAACGGAACTATAAGTTCAATTAAAAAAATCAGTTTTAAGTTGAACTTACCTGATTCTCCTGAACAGTTTTCTTATAAGTCCGATTTTTCCGAATGTAAGCCAGTAAATTAACATTGCAAAAAGAATTACCGGCACGCCAAAAATAACGATGTACAAAGCAACAAATGCAAAGTTTGCAAAAAAGTTTACCACATTACCAAGAAATTTGCGCGCACCTGTTTTTGTGTCGGGCAGAATAAAACCTGTTTCACTCTGGTTTACAGGAAGGGACGCATAGACGTTTATTCTTGAATAGTCTATCTGGTTTTTGAGCCTGTTCATCTGGCCTTCCATGCGCTCAAGTTCCGAAGTAATGTCATTTATCTTGGTTTCTATCTGAAGCATTTCTTTCATGTCTTTTGCTTCAGACAAATATTTTTCAAGGCGTTCCAGAAGAATGTGTCTGGTAGAAAGTCTTGTTTCGAGGTCATAATAATTGTCGGTAACATCATTTGAGTAAATGTTCTTTGACTTGAGTTTTCCTATCTGACCGCCTTCATTCATTGCATTGTGGAATTCTGCGGAAGGAATATTTGCCGTAAAGCTTACCGAAGTTGAACTTTCAGAAGAATTTGAAATATAACCGCCGAATTTTTTTACCCAGGCTTCGACTGCCTGCTTTGATTCTGCAAGGCTTGAAACTTCAAGATTGATGTCGCCGCTGTAAATTAACTTGCGCTCCTGGACAACCCCTGAATCCGGCGCACTTTCTTCGTAAACCGCATCATTTGACTCCATGACAGACATTTCCGTTGCAGCCATTGAATCTGCAGCAAAAGCCGCAGGAGCCATTTTTTTTGCAGACATCATGCGCGCAGAACCGTTAACAGTACCCTGACCAGCCGTCTTTGAACACGAAGGCAAAAATACCAGCGACACCAGAACCGCCGCTGTAAGTATAATTTTATAAAATTTGCTCTTTAACATTTTAATCATGCCTCCAAATATTTTCTTTACAAATTATACTATAAAACCCTTCGGCCGGTTACTGGTTACAGAAACTGTGGTCGTTACCGCCGTGCAGTTCCACAAGACGCGGCTCCAGATTTTTTGTCCAGCAGTCATCACTTATCTTTAAGCCGCCCGAAGAAAAGCCGATGTGTCTGTCTGCACGTACTTTTTCACCATGAAAATCACTTCCGCCGGTAACAAAAAAACCAAGCTTTTCGGCCATGTCACGAAGCCGCTCTGCCTCAGAAACACGCGCTCCGGGATGCCACGCTTCTATTCCCAGTACACCGCGCTCCCTTACTGAACGAAGCGTTTCTTCCATTCTTCCCCACGAAACATACATCGAAAGAGGATGAGCCTGAACAGGAAGACCTCCGCTCGAAAGAATTGCATCTACAGCCATTTCAAGATCGGCTCCTTCCCGGTCAACAAAACACGGCCGTCCTTTTGCAAAATAATTGTCAAAAGCCTGCTGACGGCACTTAACAAAACCTTTTTCTTTCATATATTCTGCAAAGTGAGGGCGCCCCAGAGTCTTTTCTCCAAAACGCGCTGCAAGTTCCTCGTATGAAATTTTAATTCCGTTTTCCTTAAGTTTCTGCGCCATTTTTCTGTTGCGGAACTCACGCTCCCTTCCCAAAAAAGCAATCATGTCCTTAAGTTCCGGCGAAACGCGCTTGAGTCCCAGTCCCAGAAGATGGAATTCACCTGTAGGCCACTGAATATTCAGCTCTATACCCGGAATAAAATTAATTCCTTTTTCAAAAGCGGCTGCCTGTGCTTCAACAAGACCGTCAGTCGTATCGTGGTCGGTCAGTGCAAGCGTTTCAATTTTCTTTGAGGCGGCAAAATTTACCAGTTCAGAAGGTGAAAACGTACCGTCAGAAGCGCTCGAATGAGTGTGCAAATCTATCATAATCAGCCGGAATGATAGCACATTTATTCATTTTATGATATAATCCAATACGTTTGCAATTTTTAAAAGTGTACGGGAGTTGAAATGCCAAAATCAGTTTCGTTCTCTAAAGGTTCAATTATTTTTTTTAAGGGCGACAAGGATGAATTCATTTATATTCTCCAGTCCGGCGGGATAATGCTCAAGGGAACAAACCTCGAAACAGGTGCCGAAGAAATAGAAGTCCTTCATTCCGGCGAGTTTTTTGGCGTCAAGAGTGCCCTTTCAAAAATGCCTTCTTCGGTAACAGCAGTTGCAGCCATGGATTCTGTAGTAATTCAGCTTACAGTTCCCGAATTTGAACAGGTTTTCAGCTCAAAAACGGCCGTTACAGAAAAAATGCTGAGGGTTTTCAGCAAAAATCTCAAGTCAATTCACCGCCAGATGGAAGAATTCCTTAACAACGCCCCTGAAGAAATAACCCCCGACGAAGGAATGACGCTGGTTGCAAAAGCCTTTTTTAACGAAGGCGAATATGTTTCATGCAGAAGCATCTTAAAAAGACTTTTGTCAAAGATTCCGTACGTTGCAAACCACGATGAACTCGAAAAACTTGACCAGGAAGCAGCAAAAAAGCATAACGAAAACCCTGCCCTTCCAAATGAAGAACCGGAACAGGAAGCCGAACAGAAACCGGGTACGCCGAATCAGTTTAACCTTCCCATTTTTGACCGTTTTACAAAAAAATATGCAAGCGGCGAAGTCATAATAAGCGAATTTGAACCGGGCGAAACTTTCTATCTCATTAAATCAGGTCAGGTTCAGATTGTAAAATGCATAGGCGACAAAATCAAAAGTCTTGACATCCTTAAACAGGGCGAACTTTTTGGCGAAATGGCCATTCTGGACAATTCACAGCGAAGCGCAACCTGTCTTGCAAAAGGCCCCGTTTCATGTCTTGAATTCAACAAGGAAAACTTCAAGGCACTGGTTCTGGCAAACCCTCAAATTGTAATGAACCTGCTTAAACTTCTTTGCAAAAGAATCTGCGACCAGGAACGCCGTTTTAGGATTATTCTTATAAAAGATATACGCGCGCGCATTGCAGATATTTTTCTTATGTACAACGAAATTTACTTTGGCTCAATGAAAGACGAAAGGAATTCACAGAGATCGTTTTTTATGACAGCTTCAGATATTGCCGGATGGGCTGCCTGTCCTATTAATCAGGTCAAGGATGAACTCAACAAATTTATTTCAAAAAATAAAATCCAAATGTTTGATGACAGAATTGTGGTTATCAACATTCACGATATGAAGCGCATTGTTGACACTTACTACAATAATATTAATTCAGACTTAAAGACTACGGCCGGCGAACCTTTAGGAAAAGCACCGGCCGCAAGAGAAAGACCTGCTACTTTATCAGATACTCAACAGTCGTAACAACGCGTACATTCTTTTTTTCTTCAAGTCCCACAGCAAGATTATCTATGCTGAACAGTCCCTGTGTGGCTCTCTTTATTTTGCCTACTTTACTGCCTGAATCACGTGCAAACTGTTCTGCCGCAAGACGTGCATTCTGCGTGGCTTCTGCTATCATCGCGGGCTTTATTTCGTTGAGCCCCGTAAATTCATAGGAAATTTTGCTGTCATAATCCTGACTAACCGCGATTCCGTCTCCCATAAGCTTAAGCGAGTCCGCGTGGGCGGCCTTAACCTTGTCTACCTTTGATGAACGCACCAGAATAACGTTCTTTGCAAGATAAGTATAACGGTCTGCATTTCTGTCTATGTATGGATTCACCGAATTGTCTGTAATACTCGGTGCCTGGACAGTATAATCAGAACCGTCAAGCCCGTATTCAGCAAGATATGCCTTTACTGAATCTACAGCCGTCATTACATTTTTCTGCAGAACAGCAAGATCGTTCCCGCCAAGAGTAAAAGAAAGCGGCCATACAGCAATGTCGGCATCAACTTCTTTTTCTGCAAGTCCGCGGACGGTAACGGTTCTGTCAGGTCTTGCCACTGTAGACAGCCCAAACGCCAATATACATGCAGAGGCAATAACAGAAACTGCCGCTGCAATCACGATTGTTTTGATTTCTTTCATAATACAAAAATCCCCCGTAGATTTATTCTCTTTTAAATAAACATTTAAACTGTCTTAAGTGTAACACATTTTTCACATTATTCCCACATCATATCCGTATTGAAAATTAACGGCTCGGCCATTATAGTTTAGGCATGAAAACCCTTGTAATCCAGCCGCCGCTTGTTCAGCTTAACACAGCCTATCCTTCGGGAGCATATCTTGTTTCTTTTTTCAGATCCCTTTCAGTTGAATCAAAGTGGTTCGATTTGAGTATTGAACTCTTTCACAGAATATTCTGCGCTGAAGGACTCAAGCGGCTCTTTGAACTTACCGCTGACCGTGCCCTGCAGCTTGCAGACAAAGCGCTGGATGAAGGAAATGAGGCTGCGGCAGAAAACTTGCGGCGCTATATTTCACAAAAAGACGCGTGGATAGAATGGATTGACACAATCACCTCTGTTCTTGCCGACGGTTCACCGCGCTCTTCGAGGGAAGCGTGCCATAAATTTGTTTTTTCACCGCACGTACCCCGCGGAATGAGAACCGAGCGCCGCCTTTCACAACTGGACAGAATGCCTTCCACAGATGATGCGCGTTTTCTTGCCAGCATGGAACTTGCAGACCTTGCAGACTATATAACTGCAGTTTTTGACAGCGGATTTTCTCTCGTAAGATACGGGGAGTCCGTTACAATAAGTGAAGCCGCCTTTGACAGTATAGAAAAGGGAGCAGATGCACCGGTCCTCAAGGAATTTTACGCGCCTCTTCTCAAAGAAAAATTCGGGCCGCAGTCTTCTGTATATGAAAAAATCAGAAACTCAGAAGAAAAATGTCTTGTCTGCATAAGCGTCCCTTTCGCAGGAACATTCGCGGCGGCTCTCCATACAGGACGTTTCTTTAAGGACACGTTCGGTGACAAAGTGTTTGTTTTTTTTGGCGGCGGCTTTGTAAACACAGAACTGCGTGACTGCCGCGAAAAAGCTCTTTTACGCTATACAGACGCAATCTGCTACGACCGCGGCTACGGTTCCTACAAGGCTTTTATTGACGAGGGATTCTGCAGCAGGAATTATGACAAAACGCCCCTTTACAAAATACGTTTTTTTGCAAAAGAAAAAGACGGCACGACATCAGTAATTGACCCGGTTGAACACGACACAAAAGCAGAACAGTACGAAAACGAAATGACAGCATCGGTTATACCAGACTTTTCTGACATAAACACTTCAAATTATCCGAGAATGATAGATGACGTTAACCCCATGCAAAGAATGTGGTCAGACGGAACCTGGCTCAAGGCATATATGGCTCACGGCTGTTACTGGCACAAATGTGCTTTCTGCGACGTAAACCTGGACTATGTTTCGGGCTACAGAATGACCTGCACCGACCGCCTGTTTGACTCACTCAATACACAGGCCCAAAAGCACGGCGTTTACGGAATACATTTTGTAGACGAAGCCATGCCGCCGGTTTCTATGAAAAGATTTGCACATCTTAATGCGGCTCAAGGGAACAGTCTGTCCTGGTGGGGAAACGTGCGCTTTGAAAAAGTATACAACCGCGACACAGCAGACTTTCTTTCATTCGGAGGGCTTACGGGTGTTTCGGGCGGCATAGAAATTGCTACGGGAAAGGGCCTGGATCATATTCACAAAGGAACAGACATTGACTCAATTGTAGGTGCATGCTGTGCCTTCAAGGAAGCAGGAATTCTTGTTCACGCCTACATGATTTACGGTTACTGGCAGGAAAGTGACCAGGACACAATAGACTCAATGGAAACCCTGCGTCAGTTCTTTGAAGCCGGCCTTCTGGATTCCTGTTTCTGGCACAAATTCACTCTTACAAGACATTCGCGCATTTACAGTGAATACAAACAGGGGCTTTACCCCGAACTTAAGGTAATTGAAGACAAATCAGCCGGAATCTTCGCCAGAAACGGCCTTCACTTCAGGGGAGAAAAAAATTCAGAAAAGTTCCGCGGCGCACTTAATTTTGCACTGGAAAGCTGGATGCACGGTGAAGGGCTCGAAAAGCGCGTAAACAAATGGTTTGACTTCACAACACCAAAGCCGACAGTTCCGCTGGACTACATAAAAAAAGCAATAGAACGTTACGAACAAAAGCGTGATGCAGCTTACAATGCGCCGCTAAATCCACAAAAAAACTTCTGGCTCGGCGGAACCATAACGCCCTGCTGCCACAACAGATATCTTGAATGGTACTACATGGGGGAACCCTTCAGAATTGAATGCACTGCATTAAAAGGATTCGGAACAGTACAGAAACTCAACGGTCTGCTTTGTTCCCTTAGTCCGCGCAACAAAAATGATGAATCTGTAAAAGAACTTCAGGAAGCAATAAAAAACCCCGCCGCAAAAAGACTCATGCAGTCACTGCGCGGGCGGGGTCTCGTTCAGATTTAAGGCTGTTCCGGTTATTTTTTAATGCAAACCATTGCGCCAAGAATAATCAAATGCTGTGCAAAGGAATACAGCCACCTGAGGAAGTGGTTTGCACCGCCATTCAGGATTCCGTTTGAACCAAGGAAGTCGCTCAGTACAATTGCTACAATCCAGACTATCATTACGATAAGCATAAGAATTGTATCCAGTGTACCGAATCTGTCACCAATAAAAAGTTCCAGAAGAAGGAAGATTCCGGCAAGAATTTCAATTACTGAAAATACGATGACAAGAATTTTGGCGACATCACCGTTAAAAATACTGCGTATAGCATCAATTGCAGCATCACCGCCACCCTGAAGTCCCCAGATTCCACCCACAGCGAGCATAACACCCACCGCAATGTGAAGAAGAAGCCTGCCCAAAGAAAAAGAAGAAGCCTTACCCATTTTTCAAAATCTCCTTAATGGTAAAATAGTCTGCAAACTGAATTTGCAAACCCAATTTATCTTTTAATCAAAATTAAAAGCCCTGTAATAAAGAAAACCAGCGGAACAACCTCAAAAAGCACTTGCGGAACAGAAAGTCCAAAAAGCACCGCATTCTGCAAACCAAGGATTCCGAAATCAACAAGCAATCTGTAAATACTGCCTGCAAACTGAACAATAATGCCGGCCGCAATACTAATCCACGCCCCGTCACCGGTTTTGTTCCAGAGTATCATTGCCAGAAAAGCCGCAGCTCCGCCAAGCAGAAGCTTAAGAACAAACATCACAATCTGCGCTGTAATCATATTTTTTCCACTACAAAAGGTTTTTTCTTCAATGCCGAAAACACCCCGGGATCTGCACCAAAAGGAACAATACCCGGAACATCATAAAACGGGCTCACCACGACCGCGCAGTCAAGACAGTGTTCTGCAAATTCACGGTATTTTTCTTTGGGAACTTTGGGATAAAGATAAGGTCCGCGACGCTCCCAGTATTTTGTAAGAACAGTATCGTAAATGAACCAGTCCTTTTCACTTTTTGACTGGACAGCAAGAATTATATCATAAATTGAACGTGCACAGGCAGCTTCGACAGCAGCAGAAATCCTGACAGAAGAAAGAGCGAGTCCTGCAAGTGCCGCTTCGTTTTTTTCGTTGTCCAGAACTGCCAGAATAAAAATTCCTGGAGTCCAGGCAAGAGGCGGCTCTACAATAACACAGTCAGCACTACTCCACACAACGCCTTCGGGGCTCCACGGCTTCCAAAAAAAAGTTCCTTCAGAAGAAATTACAACCGCTGCAGACAAAGCCTTCTGCCTGTCATTGAAAACAAATATTTTTCTTTTTGAATCAAGTAAAGTTTCTACAGCTTTCAAAAGCCTTCCCGAAAAACATGTGGGAAAACTTCCGGTAAGTCCGCGCGAAAGAACATTCTTAAACATGGTAAAGGCGCCTGTTCCGCCCCAGCCCAAAACTGCGCGGCCTGCATCCCTGTACAAATCGGTAAGGCGCACACCTTTCTGCGTATATAAAAAAGGACCGCGTGCACGCCTGACAAAACCAAAGCGTTCCGCAATCGCGTCGTTAAGAAAATCAACTTCACTCATATTAGTAAATTATAGCAGAATTCAAGGCTCTCGTAAATGTCATTTTTTTTCAGCCTGAGCGCCGTCTGTTTTTTGCCCGCTGTTCTGGTCAGAAGCATTCTGCTCTTTTGCACCGGAATTATCTGTTCCCGCTGCAGCCGGTGCCGGTGTACTTTTCTTTGCTTTTCTGAGCTTAGGAGGACGCTTTTTATATCTTACGACATAATTTGCCGTACAGACAAAAACAAGCATAAGTACCGTAATAAAAATTACGCGCCAGTCCTTAAGCACTTCAAGACACAGATTCAAAAGTTGCATAAAATCCATACTGTAAATATCGGAACAACACCCGCGTTTTCGGATTATTTTTTTTAACTTATGTTGACACCGTCCGCACCTGTTGGTAGAATTCCCGCATGACAGGTATAGTAGATTATAATGCAGGCAATATAAAAAGTGTTGAACATGCACTGGAATCCCTCAAAACTCCGTACATTCTTTCAGGAAACCCGCGTGACCTTGAAAATGCAGACAGACTTATTTTCCCCGGGGTTGGAGATGCAGCCTATGCAATGAAACAGCTTAAACTTACAGGCTTTGACTCTTTTCTTAAAGACTGGGTTGCAGCAAAAAAACCACTGGCAGGAATTTGTCTTGGCTCGCAGATTGTCTTTGACTGGTCAGAAGAAGGTGATACACAGTGCCTTGGACTTCTTAAAGGAAAAATCGTACGCTTTTCAAATCTTATTTCTCCGGAACTTGCAGAAAAAGAAGGAATAAAAATTCCGCACATGGGTTGGAATGACGTAAAATACTGCAACGGAGGCTCAAAACTTCTTGAAGGAATTCCCGGTGGAACAGACTTTTACTTTGTACACTCGTACGTAATTCAGCCTCAGGACGAATCTGTAATAAAAGGCTATGCAGACTACGGAATCAAAGTTCCCGCGGTTGTAGAAAAAGACAACATAACAGTATTCCAGTTCCACCCCGAAAAATCAGGAAAACCGGGACTTCAGATACTCAGAAATTTTGTAGAAAAAACGAGCGGAGCGAACAATGCTTAAAAAAAGAATAATAATCTGTCTTGATGTAAAAGATGGAAGAACAACAAAGGGAATCAAATTCAAAAACAACATAGACATTGGCGATCCTGTAGAAATGGCTGCAGAATACTACAGACAGGGCGTGGATGAACTGGTATTTTACGACATAATGGCCAGTGCACGCGGAAGAGGCCCCATTCTTGACCTTATAGCACGCGTCGCTTCACAGGTATTCATTCCTTTTTGTGTAGGCGGCGGAATAGGAACACTTGACGACATTCGCTCAACAATACTTGCGGGAGCCGAAAAAGTTTCACTTAACTCGCAGGCTGTAAAAAACCCGGAACTCATTAAAAGCGGCGCCCGTGTTTTTGGAAACCAGTGCATTGTTCTTGGAATGGATGCTGCAAGGGATGCTTCCATGCCAAGCGGTTACAGGGTTTACATAAACGGCGGCCGTGTTGCAACAGAACTTGACGCACGCGAATGGGCACAAAAAGCCGTCTCACTTGGAGCGGGCGAAATTGTACTCAATTCAATAGACGCAGACGGAACCCGCGACGGTTACGAACTGAATCTTACGCGCATGATAAGTGAAGCCGTTGAAGTTCCGGTAATAGCATCCGGCGGTGGCGGAACACCTGCACATCTGACAGACGTTCTTACAAAAGGAAAGGCCGATGCAGCGCTTGTAGCAAGCATGGTACATTCCGGCGACTACACGGTGGATTCAATCAAAAAATCCCTTGCGCACTCCGGAATTCCCGTAAGGCTTACCGACTAAACTATAGCACCTTCGTAAACAAGTCCCTGTTCGCCGTCTATAGAAATTGAAAGATTGTCTTCCAGAATCTTAACGGCGTCAGGTACATTCTGAATATAAACAAGCGATTTGTTTACCAACCGCAGGTTTTCTTCAGAAATATCACTTCCTGTTTCGGACACAACACCGTCAACTATCCTTAAAACAGGAATCATTTCTTCGGTAATTCTGTCGCAGACAAGTATAGTCTTGTGGCTGAGTCTGAGAGTTTCTTTCAACTCCAAAAAATTCTGGACATGAATAACACGGCCGCATACTTTTTGCTTTGCACTGTCTGAATAACCAAAGACTGTTCCGCGGGCAATAATGTTTCCTACAACAAGAACACGTATTGTATTTGCCATAAGAGGGCTCGAAAGCGGAATTCCTGCGCACATTACAACCCTGTCAGAAAGTTTTACAAGACCGTTGTCTATTGCAAGTTTTACCGCATTTTGAATCATCATGTCAGAGTCGCCCGCAATTCTGCACAAAACAGGAGTAACGCCCCACTGTATCATAAGCTGGCGCTGCACTTTTTTATCAGGCGTTACGGCAATAACTATCTGCTCTGGTCTGAAACTACCAATCATGCGGGCTGTGTTTCCGTGAAGCGTCGGTATTATTATGGCGCGGGCTTTTATGTTTTTTGAAAGTTTGTATGCACTGTGAGCAACCATGTGTCCTACTTCAACTCCGGGAACATAAGCAGAGTCAACGTAGCGCATGTGCTCCTTATACTCGGCTGAATCTTCTGTCGTGCGTGCAATAAGAGCCATGGTTCTTACAGACTCAACAGGATATTTACCGCCGGCAGTTTCTCCAGAAAGCATTACGGCATCTGTTCCGTCAAAGACAGCATTTGCAACATCAGTAAGTTCTGCGCGGGTTGGCCTAGGGTTTACAATCATGGAGTCAAGCATCTGTGTTGCGGTAATTACAGGCTTACCGGCGGCACGGCAGCAGCGTATAATTGCTTTCTGTGCCAAAGGAATTTTTTCTGTAGGAAGCTGAACCCCCAGATCTCCGCGTGCAACCATAATTCCGTCTGACTCACGGGTAATTGCTTCTATGTTGTTAAGACCTTCTTCGTTTTCTATTTTGGAAATTACGCGTGCATTTGCTCCAAGCGACTTCAGATATTCCTTAATCTGAACAACTTCTTCGGGGAAACTCACAAAACTTGCGGCAACAAAGTCAATGTCCTGTGAAGCACCGAATTTAAGGTCTTCGCGGTCCTTTTCGCTCATAATGGGAAGACCGGCATGAACTCCTATAAGGTTTACGTTTTTGCGGCTTCCGAAAGTTCCTGCATTTGAAGCCGTACAGAATATTTCGCCGTCTTTTACACAATCAACAACAAGTTCAATAAGGCCGTCGGCTATAAGAACCTTCATTCCGCTTTTGAGTTTCTGAGGCGCTTCTTTCCACGAAACAGAAACATGACACGGAGTTGAACCCTGCGCATTTGTACAAAGAGAATCATCTGCGGTAATAGTCACTTTGTCACCTGCAGAAACAGAAATTATTTTGTTATCTTCTGTCAGTCCTGTGCGGATTTCAGGACCTTTTGTATCAAGAAGGATTGCAACAGGAATATCAAGTTCGGCCGAAACCCTGCGGACTCTTTCCATTGCCTGCTTGTGCCAGTCATAGGTTCCGTGCGAAAAATTAAAGCGGGCAATATTCATTCCAGCCTGAATCATCTGACGTATGGTTTCGTCATTGTCGCAGGCCGGACCAATGGAGCATACAATTTTTGTCTTACGTGTCTGCATAATTTTCCTCGTTTAATTTTATTCGGCAATATAGCGCGCCCTGTTTGTATCGGTTTCAAAAACATCAACTGCATAAAGATGAACATCGCTTTTGGCATCCAAAGCCAGCGACGGGATTTGCTGCAAAATTGCCCTGTAAATGTAAACGGCAATGCGTTCGGCACTGGGGTTCTGGTCAAATTCTTCTATATCATTCAGATTTGTGTGGTCCAAGGAACCGCATACAGCACGCAGCGCTTTCTTTAATTCCGTAAAATCAAGAAGCATTCCGCCGCCGTCAAGGGATTTTCCTCTGGCGTGTGCATAAACTTTGTAATTATGGCCGTGAAGGCTTTCGCATTTTCCGTGATAATTTTTTAAATAATGAGCCGCACAAAAACCGGCTTCTACTCTGACTTCAAACATAAGCAGAGTATACCATTTTTTTTGCTTTTTTTCCATTAAGAGAATATAAAAAAAGAAGGCTGCCCGTTTTTTTGGGACAGCCTTCTCTTTGCCAAGGGCGCAGATTATTTTTCTAGAATAAATTCTACGCGGCGGTTTTTCCAGTTGACGTTTTTGTCCTTGCGGTCTGCAACCGGTTCGGAACCACCCTTTCCGTCAACAGAAAGTCTTGAAGATGAAACACCAAGTTTGACCAGCTGGTCCTTAACGTACTGTGCGCGTTTCTGTGACAGCGGTTTAAGAGCCGGACCCCATCTGTTTGGATTGTCCACTTCCTCTTCTTCCATTGTTCCGGTAACGCTGTTTGCGTGGCCAACAACAGTAACTTTGTAGTCACCGAACTTCTTGAGAATATCCGCAATTCTTTTGAGAACGCGCTCGTTATTGTCTGCCTGCTCCTGTGTAATTCCGGCTTTGGTAACCTTTCCGTCTGCGCCAAGAACCTGCACTCCAAAGTCTGCATTGTCACTTCTGAAAATAATTGAAGGTACCTGCATCTTGAGTTTGTTTCCGTCGCGTACAACAAGAACATCAATGCTTATTTTTCCTTCTACCGAATTCTTCATTCCAAGATCATCAGAAGCAGAGAAAACATAAGTGTAGTCTTCTGCAGACTGAACAAGTTCGCCGTTGTTACCGCGTCCATCCCAGATAATGCGCTCTGTAATCGTAGACTTTCCGCTTGTCTTCCAGAACTGGTTGCCGTTTCTGTCATTAATTACAAACGACCAGTTTTTAAGATTTGCAAGTGTCTGGCAGCCGAGTCTTATAAACAGATCATCATCGTTGCCGTCATTGTCAGGACTAAAGTAGCGCGGGGCTGTTTTTACGGTAAGGTTCGGCTTTTCTGCAGTACAGATAAATGCCGAAGACGTTGCGTCAACAGTATTTCCCTTTTCATATTCAATGTGAAGTTTTCCTGTAAATGTTCCGTTTGCAACAGAACCATCGTCGCAGTCTCCTGCCCATACAATAGAAGCCGGCAAATTCTTCTGGTCTTTGTCAGAGAAGCGCTTTACAGTCTTTCCGTCAGAAGAAACCATGTCAAAAGTCCATGCCGAGATTCCCTCAGAAAGTGAAGTCTTTACGCTGAACTTCTGTGTGTCAAGAACACCGTCGCCGTTCGGAGAGAAGCCCTCATACTCGTTGGTAACATAGGCGCTTACAGCACGTGCATCAACGCGTATTCCCTTTATGGAAGCAGATGCTCTGTTACCGGCCGCGTCCTTTGTCCAGACTGTAAGTTCATACTGGCCGTCGGGTACTTTGTTTCCGCTTTCGTCGGTTCCGTCCCATGCAAAGTCAGTTACTTTTCCGTTCTGCCATGTGAATGTCCTTACGGCAGCTTTTTTTGCAGAAGACTTGATTTCTGCAGTCCAGCGTACTTCAGCTGAACAGTTTGCAACACTAACAGGAATTGTCTGTCTTGAGCTTATTCCGTCCGGAGAGAAAACCGTGTACGGAGCGGCAATTTCTATAACAGGAACCTGTGTATCCAGAACAAATGTCTGGCTTGAAGCAGAAGCTTCTGTTCCGCTTTTTGCAACAGTCTTAATCTGCGCAGAATAAATTCCGTCAGAACTTCTTGTACCGCTTTCGGTCATTCCGTCCCAGACAACAGAAGACGGCAAGTTGCCCGAACCTGAATATGTTTTTACAACAGTGCCGTTTGAATCAGCAATATCAATTGTATAAGACTCAATTCCGCTAGAAGCCTTTGCTTTAGGGAACAGCGTAAGCGTATCCTGAGAGCCGTCACCGTTCGGAGAGAAAGCTGCCGGTGTAACAGAAAGCACAAGTTCAGTCTTGCTTGTGTCAAGAATAACAGGTTCACCGGCTGAATATATGGCCCTGTTTCCTGTATTTTCTGAAACTTCAACTTCGTAAATATATTCACCGTCTGCAACAAGCTGGCCAGCAGCATCGGTTCCGTTCCATTCAACACTTTCGGGAAGAGCCGTACCAAAGTCAAATTCTTTTACAACAGACTTGTCGGCAGCAATAATTCTTCCCTTCCAGAGTTTGTCTCCTGTCCATGAAGGTTCAACCATACTCTGCTGGAAAAAGCTTATGCTGTCAGAACCGTTGAACACCTTTTTCTGCGGAAGAGCAATTGTAGCGCGCGGAACAGTATTGTCCAGAACAAATACCGGTGAAAGCAAAGGTTCGGGTTCGTAACCGTTGGAATAGCGTGCGGTAACTTTTGCACGGTATTCACCTTCTTCCAGTGCCGAACCATCATCCCCGTTACCGTCAAATTCAATAACAGACTTGGGATCGTTCTTTCCGGAATAAGTGCGCACGACACTTCCGTCATTCTTTCTTACAATTTCAACCTTCCATTCAGATAGTTCATTTACTTTTGAAGTAGGAGCCGGAATAACTACATTGAACTTCATTACCTTTGTTCCGACAGAAGCAGCCGGTGCAAAAAATCTTGAACCGTCAATTGCAATCTGTGTCTGCGGCTTTTCTGAAGAATAAATTATGTTTGTAATGACAGCCTTGTCAGAAACGTTACCTGCAGCATCGGTAGAAGAAATCTCATAATTGTAGATTCCGTCGGCAACAACAGAACCAGAATTATCGCTTCCATCCCATTCAATTGTAAGTGGCTCTGAATTTTCAAAACTGAACGAACGAACGGTTTTTCCGTCTGCATCAGTAATTTTTGCAGACCAGAGATTTTCCTTGGAACCGCTCTGTTTGATTCTGAGCTTTGACTTGGCACCTTCACCAAAAGTTTTGTCACCGGCCGGAATCTGCGCAAGTTCAATAAGAGGTGCTGTATTGTCTACAATAACCTGCAGTTTTGAAGTTGTTGCGCTGTTACCGTTGTCATCAGTAGCACTGAACTGATAGTAATAAATTCCGTCGGGCGCAATTGAACCGTCATCAAAAAATCCGTTCCAGATAATCTTTGAAGGAATCTCAACGCCCTGTTTTGGAGTAATGAGCGACTTAAAGAATGTTTTAAAAGTAATGCGCTCTGGAAGTTTAACCTTGTTACCTATTGTACGGACAGTTTCGCCCTTTTCGTTAGAAATGGTAAAACTCCATTCGTTAACGTAACGCCTTTCTTTTATTCTGAGCGGAACTTCAAGCGAATCCTGGATTCCGTCGTTGTTGGGTGAAATATAAACCGGTGCACGTTCTGCAAAAACAGGAACGGCCATAAACATTCCCGAAAGAATCAGGACTTTTCTTACTATATTATTTAACTTTTTCATCGAAACTCACCTTATTCCTCGTCCCAAAGATAAATTTCAGGAGCATCGGTATCTTCCATTCCAAGATCCATTCTGGCGCCGGCACTCACGGCATGAATTCCTCCGTAAAGGTTCTGCCATGCAAACGAAGGGGAAATTTCACTTTTTGCCCAGTTGTCATTGTTTTTGGAAATTCCGCTGGAATTGATTGCAAACTTGAACGAAAGTCCAACGCTCGGACAGCTTACACCGCGGGAACCGCCTGCCGCCATTTCACGAACATTTGCCTGCCATGAAACAGAAAGTTCCGCGATTTTTGCATAACTCAAACCAAAACCAAAGTCAAAAACCGCATTCTGGAATGTAGGAACGCTCAAATCTACACTAAAGCCGCCCGTAAGTTTTTTTACATCAAAAAGGGTTGCGGCAAAAGAAACACGCGGTGTTACAATTCCGGGGAATCCTGAACTTTCTGCATCAACGTCAATTCCGATAACATCATATCCGACTGCAGGTTTGCCAAGATTAAGGAACGCAACGCCAAGCCGCGGTGACTTAAGGAATTTAATGTCATCAAAGACATAGAGCGCGCCCAAATCTGCACCTACGCTAAAGTCCGAACCTTTACCGGTGTAAAAGCCCGTGTACATGTTCATTCCTACAGAAAGTTTTTCATTCACTTCCTTTGACACGCCGAATCTGAGCGTAAGAACATCGCGCACGTTAAGACCGTTGATGTCAGAAAAAATTCCGTGAACATCACCGCTGAACACAACCCACCTTGAAGGCACAATCAGTCCAATCTGAAAAGCTCCGCCAACACTTGAGTCCGCGGACTGTTCCAGATCGTTTTTATTTGTGTTAAAAAACATTGTTCCGCTAAGGTCAAGATTAATGCGCTGGCTCAATGCGGTGAGTGCCGGGTTATAGGCAGAAGAAAGAGCCGATACACTGAACAAAGGTCCGCCCGAAGCCGAAGCTGCCCCTGTCATAAGATCAGGACTTGCCAGGCGGTATAAATCTTCACCGGCAAACGGCGGGTTGTACGCAAAAAGACTTGAAGCCGTAAGCGCGGCAACAAATGCAAATATAATTCTTTTCATTAATTCCTCCTGATAATGAATAAGATTATTCAAACATTTTGTTATAGTACATAGAATTCAAACAACTAGTCAAGACAAAAGTTTCTGTTCGACTGCATCAATAACCTGGTCCGGTGTACTGGCGCCGGCAGTAATTGCAACAGTCTCCAGATCAAAAAAAACGCGCGGAATCTCATCCTGGTTTTCTATAAGGGCTGCATTTTTACAGATAGACGCGGCCGTTTCAAAAAGCCTGCGCGTGTTTGCAGAATTTTTTCCGCCAATAACAAGTATTCCGTCTGCCTTACCCTGCAAATCCCTGAGTGCATTCTGCCGTTCCATTGTAGCAGAACAGATAGAATTAAAAACCTGAATATCAGCATTTTTTTCCTTTAGAATTTGTGCTATTGCAGAAAATTCATCCGGGCTGAACGTAGTCTGGGCAATAAGAACCGACTTTTGCGGAATCTCAAGTGCAAGCGCTTCGCGTGTGTTTTCTATGACAATCGCCTTTCCGTCAGCATAAGCACTTATACTCACAACTTCGCCGTGGTTTCTGTCACCAGCCACAATAACCGTAAAACCACGCGCGGCCCATTCTGCAGCTCTTTTCTGGCTCAGATGAACGCGGGGGCATGTTGCATCAAGAACAATCTGTGCCCGGTCTTCCAAATCTTTCATAACTGCAGGAGTAGTACCGTGCGCGCGAACAACAACCACACTGTTTTTGTCCACAACAGACAAATCGCGCGCGTCAAGAACACTCATTCCGCGATTTTCCAAAACACCCAATACCGACGGATTGTGAATAAGCGGCCCCAGGGTAAAAACTTTTTTATCTGTACCGGCATTTTCATCAAGAGCCCTGAACGCAGTTTCTACAGCGCGTCTTACGCCCATACAGTAACCCAGAATTCTTGCACGAATTACTTTCATTGAATATCTCCGGCGCATTTTCCTTAACAAAAAAACCGCGCCGTAACATAAAGTCATTGGCGCGGTCAGTATAGCAGATGAACGTCCCTTACTGAGCGTCCGTCATTGTCAGAACATTTTTGTTTGGTTCTGACTTTTTCTTGTTTTCTCCATTCCAGTTGCGGCGTACAAATTCAATGAATCCCGAACTGATAAAGATAGAAGAATAACAGCCCGAAACAAGACCTACAGTAAGAACTTCGGCAAATGTCTTGATTGAACCTTTTGTAAATACAAGAAGCGCAATTGCAGCAAACAAAGTAGTTACTGTTGTAATTATAGAACGTGTCATTGTTTCAGAGATAGACTTGTTGAGAATATCGCTGAAATTCTTTGTATCCAGAGTCTTCATATTCTCACGGAGGCGGTCAAGAATAACAACAGTTGCGTTGATTGAATAACCGAAAATCGTAAGAATAGCAGCCAGTGTTGTAGTAGAGAATTCAATCTGTGTCCAAGTTATGAAAGTAAACATAATAAGACAGTCATGAACAATTGCTATAATTGAACCAAGTGCAAAGTCCCAGTGGAAGCGGATTGTTGCATAAAGCCAGATCAAAAGCAGTGTAACAAATGCAAGAACAACAGACTTTACAGCAAGTGAACTTGACATCTGTGAACCGACAAAATCTGTCTTTACAGTAGCAACATTATCTGCACCGAATTTTTCGCGCAGAGTAACAACTATAGAATCCTGAAGTTCCTTTACAGAAGCTTCTGTTTCGGGCATAGCTGCACGAATCTGGAAACTGGGGTTTGACTTGTCACCAAGAGCCTTGACTTCTACATTCTTTCCTTCAAGGGCAGCGCGTACAGAGTCAATGTTTACAGAAGAATTTTCTTCAGGAACATAAAGGCGGTAAACGCTGTCAGAAGTAAGACGTGCAGAAACGGCACTGTCTGTATAAATTCCGTAAGAATCTGCATTTGCAGAAGCAACAACTTTTGCAATGACACCCTCTACAGTAGAAAGGGCATTGGCCATATCCTGAATTGTAGGATTCTGTCCGTAAGTAAAGGTTCTTGTTTCATTTTCTGCACCAGTTCCGCTTATAACAAGTGAAAGTCCTGTGTTTGTAGTTTCTACAGAAACAGTAGCAGAGCCCTTATAAGAAAGTTCCATTACTGCAGGAGCAATGCGTACTTCTTCTACAAGGCCCGGAACGAAATCAATACCAAAATTAATTCCGCGAACAAAAAATCCTATGATACCAAATAAAATAACAGCGCAGCTAAGAATCGCGCAGACCGGAAAAGCCTTGTTAAATTTCTTTACCGTTTTCATTACTTAATCCTCCAGCCGATGCTGATATTTTTCTTATGAATAACTTCTGTCTGGAAGTCGAACATAAGGCGTGATACGACAAGAGCTGTAAATACTGTCGAAACAACACCTATCGCAAGGCTGACCGCAAAGCCCTGGATTGCTCCCGATCCAAGCTGAGACATGAAGATAGCGGCTATGAACGTAGTAATGTTTGAGTCCATAATAGCCCAGAACGCGTTGTCAAATCCCATTGAGATAGAAGCAGCACGGTCTTTTCCAAGCCTGCGTTCTTCCTTGATTCTCTCAAAGATAATTACGTTTGCATCTACAGCCATACCGATTGTAAGAATCATACCGGCGATTGTAGGAAGTGTAATCGTAAGGTTGAATGCGCTCAAAATACTGAACATGATATAAAGGTTAAGAATCTGAACAACACATGCGTTGACTCCGGCTCCCTTGTACCAGATGAGCATAAAAATCATTATTGAAGCAAGACCTACAGCAATTGCAAGAAGTCCCTGACGAATGGCCTGGTCTCCGAGAGAAGCACCGATAACTTGCTGGCTCTCTACAGAAAGAGGAACATCAAGCCATGCAGTCTGCAAAACCTTGCGCAGATTCTGTGCTTCCTGCTGACCGAATCCGTCTATGGCAACCTGACCGCCGGTAATAGCTGTCTTGATTCTTGCGTTTGACTTGATTTTATTGTCGCTTACGATACAAAGATTTTCACCCACATGGGCACCTGTAAATGTACCGAAAATTTCTGCTCCTTCGGAGTCAAGTGTAAAGTTAACCTGCGGCTTTCCGAATTCATCAGAACCGACTTCAGCAGATTTTATGTGCTTTCCGTCAAGTGCAATTTCTTTCTTTACAACAATGAAACCCTGGCGCTGGTCAAGACCGTAGGCATCTGTTGTATAGAATCCCATTACTTCGGTATCTGCCGGAATAATGGAAGGATCTATAAGATTTCCCCTTGAGTCAAATGTTGAATCCATATGGTTGTAATAGTAATTGTTGAACGCACTTGTTGCTTCCATATCTGCGAGGCGGAAGTTAAGAATTCCACGTCCCTGGATAATAGAATTTATCTGGTCTGCTTCTGCTGAACCCGGAAGTTCAATGTAAATTCTGTCCTCACCCTGCTGGCGGATTGTAGGAGAAGAAAGACCAAAGCGGTCAATGCGACTTGTAAGTGTATCTACAGCCTGTGTCATTGCCTCTGCTCTGAGTGTTTCTTTATCTGCAGAAGCTGAATCACCAGCATTTGCTACAACGGCGTCAAGGTCGGCCTTTACGATAATATTCATACCGCCGCTCAAATCAAGTCCGAGTTTAACGGAATTCTTGTAATAATTCTTGATCTTAAGGATACGGTCGCGGTAACGTCCTTCAATAAAGTTTACAAGTTCAAGCTGTGAACCAAAAGAAGAAAGTGCATCCTTAAGTGTAAGAGGAGACGGCACTTCCTGCTCTGCAAGCTTAAAGTTCTTTGCAGCCTGTTTTGCAAGCCAGTTCTGGTCTTCAGAAACGAGTACTGAAGGATCAGCCTTAACGGCATTTACAAGGTCGCGCATATCACCTGCAGCTTTTGCGCTTGAATAGTCTTTAATGCTCTCGAGTGAACCAAGTGCAAGTGCCTGCTCTTCCTTCGGAGTGCGTACGTACCAGCTCAGTGAAGGCCAAAGGAACGCAAAGCACATCGCAAGGACGGCAAGAATAAAAATAAAACGGGATTTTTTACTCATCTTTCTTTTCTCCGGATTCTGCAGTCGGTTCCGCAGTTTCCTCGGGTTTATTTTCAGAAGTTACTGCTTCAGTTGCCGGCTCTTCTTTCTTTGCCTTTTTTCCGAACAGTGATTTCTTTTCTGCAGGTTTTGCCGGTTCTGCAGGTTTGTCTGCGATAACTGTAGCAATTGCAGTACGGTTGAATTCTACTTCGGCACCGCTTTGTACCTTTACAATAACAGTACGCTCTTTTGTTGAAGAAATAACTCCGTGGATTCCACCGATAGTAACAACCTTATCTCCCTTTTTGAGAGCATCAATCATCTTCTGTGTTTCCTTCTGCTTCTTGTTCTGGGGACGAATCATGAAAAAGTACATGATAAGCACAATAAGAATAAGGGGAAGCATCATTCCGAATCCGCCGCCGGCAACACCGGTTGCAGGAGCAGCTGTCTGAAGTAAAAATGGAACAAATGACATATTGATTTCCTTCCTTTTTTAAAGATAGTAGTAGCGTTTAGAATAACACTAATTTTTGTAGATGACAAGTGTCGGAGTTGAATTCTACTTTCCCAAAAGGGAATTTAATTCTGAATTGAGGCGCAGAACTTCTGTATTGAGAGGATCAAGGGCTACAACCTGCTTGAGATAGTATTGGGCGCGCCTCCAGTCCTTTTTTGCATAGTAAATTTTATACAGCCGGAACAAAGCGTCCCTGTTTCTTGGGTTTGCTGTAAGGCTTGAACGCAGGTCACCAAGAATTTCATCCTCTGTGGCACCAAAAAAACTCCTCTGGTAGTACAAAAAACTTTTCATGCGCGCCCCGGAACCGTCCATGAGCGAGGCTATCATCTGCTTTGCAAGGGAACGCTGGCCTGTTGCAACCAGAACCTTTATGTAAGCCTGCTGGGCCGCCTCACTTTGAGGGGCATTTTTGTACATTCTGTCGGCACATTCCGTAGCTTCGGTAAATTTTGACAGGGCAAGACAAATATCTATGTGGTTGCTGATAATTTCAGAATCAGAAGAGCGGCCCATAATTCCAAGACTCATTGTGTATGCCTTCTGCCACTCACCTTTTCTTATAAGTTCCGAAATGCAAATTTTTGCAGCAGAAAGACTGGACGTGTCCTGTTCAAGAACTTTCTGTGCAATTTCAAGGGCATCCATTCCGTTTATAGAAGTATTTGCAGAAGACGCAATCTGGGCTGCCAGAAGAAGCACTTCACTGTCCCCGGGGTAAAGGTTCATTGCAGACGCGATTGTTTCGGAAGCCGCCGTATTGTTTTTGTTCCAGTCACGCTGAAGCCTTGCGCGAAGAACTAGATAATTCTTTGAACTTACATCGTTTCTTGCATAGGCGTCCAGAAGTGAAGCAGCCCTTATAAAATCGCCCTTTTCCATAAGAATTCTTGCCCTGAACAGAACATAGCGCAGATTTTCGGGTTCAAGGGACAAAACCCTTACGACATAAGACTCTGATTTTTCCATTTTACCCAATGCAAAAGAAGATTCTGCACAAATTTCCAAAAGCTGTACATTCTGCGGATAAGAAGAAAGCAGTTCTTCTGAAAGGGCAAGGGAGCGGCTCATGTCACCGCGGAGGAAAAGCGTTTCTGCAAGGGCAAATTTTACCTCAAAGACTTCGGCGGCATACTTCTGGCACTGTTCAAAGTAAGAAAAAGCCGCATCATAGTCTTTGCGCGCCGACTTGAGCTTTCCCAAAAGATAATTTGCAAGAACAGAATCGGGGCGCATGGAAAGAGCCTGACTGAGTGACTGTTCTGAAACATCGTAGTAATCACTGCGGTCTACCCCTGAAAGAAGTACCAGCGAAGGCAGCAGTATTGTAAGAAAGTCTGAATTCCCGGTGCTTGAGTCATAGATTCCACGGCGGGCACTGTCAATTGCGCCCATATAGGGATTAACGGTATCTGACTGCGGAACATCCCATGTTACCTGCTCTGACGGCCACACAATGTGCATTATTTCGGCGCAAACGGCCAGCAGAACGCGTTCGTTGGTTTCGTATTCTTCCTGAACGCTCTTGTGAAGAAGTGATGCCGCCTGCCTGAGCGTCTTTGGGGAACCAATTTCGACAAGTTCCATTACGCGGCTGCTTATTGACGAAAAATAAGCACGTGATTCTTTTCTTGAAGAAGGAATTGTTACGGTAACAACGCTGTCATCAGACGGAATTTTTGATGTTCCGTCAGGCTTTGGCGTACTTGCGCAAGAGAAAAATAGCAAAGGTACCGCAAAAAGAGCAGAAAAAGTTATTCTGCCTTTCCCTCTTGACATCAGATTTGTGCCTCTCCCTGGGAATCATCCTGCATGTAGGGAAAATCCTTGTTGTGTCTTTTCTGGACAATAAAAATGAGTATGAGCCCTATGCCCAGAAAAACAAGAATAAGCGGCCAGCACTGTGAAATAAAACGCCTGAATGAAAACGGAACAACTCCCATCGAAAACAGAAGGAATATTGCCCCAAGACCAATGAACATAAACGCAGGGAACAAAAATACCGTACGAAGGCGACCATACCTGATAAAATCAGCCGGAATAAGCATAATTCCGAATACAAGAAGAGAAAACGGCCACATCTGTTTAATACTAAGGCTTATTACACCGATGTCCATAAGAAAAGCAAGCACTGCAGAAACAACAGCCGTAAGTCCCAGCGAAACACAGAGACTGCTTTTTGTAAAGGCAATGGCAATAAAAAAACAGATTTCACCAAAAGCAAGAAGAACAACGGGTCTTATAATTGAAGTATTGCTTCCTTCAAATATTTTTTTAAGTGAAAGGGCAATTCCCGCCAGAAGCAGAATAAAACCTACTGCAAGAATTATATTGGAACGTACGGTTTCTTTTGTCTGGGGAATCACAAAGAATTTTCTTTTACCGCCGGAATTTTTACTGTCTGTCATATATTTCACCCCACGAAACTACTGGAAAATAGGCTATGCGCCACTATAAGAATACAATAACTTTGGGTTCTTGCCAATAACTTTAACGTTTGCTACAATTAAGTTATGTTCCAAAAAGCAATTACAGCAGTTACCGCGGCCGTTCTCTGCGCGCTGCTCTGCTCCTGTTCACCCAAAGCCCCTTCAGCAAGGGAAACCGGAATAAAAAATTTCAAAAACACACAGAAAAAACTCAATGAACTTCTTCTGAGAAACGATCTCTCAAAAGAAACGCGGTATGCAGTGGTAAACAGAATTGCAAACAACATGCTTTCTGTAAAAGACTATACAAACCTGATAGTTTTTCTGACTGAATGGGCCGAAGACCACCCCGACGACCCGTACAATGCCTACTGGCTTCTGATGACCGCATATGCATATCTTGAAAATGATGCAGAGCCGATTGCAGAATATTATTTTGAACGCATAATCAACAACTACAGTGACCTTAAAATCCAGGGCAAGTCAATTCACTTTCTGTGTCTGCAGCACCTTATCCAGATAAGCAAAAGTTCTGCAAACAAAATATCATATTTTAACCAGCTTATTTCTCGCTTTCCGAACAACGTAAGCATAACCGAACTTTACTACCGACTTGCCATCGAATACGAAAACGAAGGTGAATGGAACCAGGCAATCAGAACATACACGCTTTTTCTTGACCAGGACGACGCTTCCACGATTCAGATTGCGGGGGTTCCGAACGCATATCTTAAGGCAAAACAGCTTATCGACTTCAACAATTCTTCAAAAGACTGGACCTTCGAGTCGCTGGATGCCCTTGTTACAGCAGTAAAACGCGCAATCTCGAACTACAACTACAAGGCACTGGACCGCTATAAGTCAAAGGTAAACTTTTTTGCCATGTCATGGCGGCAGGATGAAACCGACACGAATGCCCAGGAAAACTTTTCAATGCGTTCCTTTATGCGCGGAAACAGAATACGCTACAGTGCCGAACTCGACAGCACTTCTTCACCGACAGAAGCATACTTAAGGACAACAGGCTGGAGCAATTACGTTAACGTCTGGTACCTTTACTTCAGAAAAGTAAACTTCCCTGCAGACCCAGAAATTCACGGAAGATGGGAATGGGCCGGAATCTACTTTGGTGAGAAGCTCTGATGCTGCACAAAAAGCGCTGTATTTTTTTTCTGTGCCTGATTGCCTTTTCCACGCTTTTTGCAGAAGGACCACGCAGAAAAAAACTGGAACTTCCCGGCGCAGACAGTCCGCTTACAAAAAAGTACCGCGATAACTATCTTACCGACGCAGGCCGCAAGTGGCTCAGAGAAGTGCTGTATAATTCTGCACCGTACCGTCCTTACATAAGAGCGCAGTTAAAAAAGCGCAGACTTCCCATGATTCTGCAGTATCTTCCCATAGTAGAGTCGGACTATAAAGTACATGCCGTGTCAAAATCGGGTGCGGCCGGAATGTGGCAGTTTATGGAAAACAGTATGAGCCCTTATCTGAAGAAAAATTACTGGTACGACGAACGGTTTGACCCGTGGAAGGAAACTGACGCTGCACTTTCAAAACTTGCAGACAATTACAAAATGTTCGGAGACTGGTCATTTGCACTTGCGGCATACAACATGGGAGCCGGCGCAATATCACGCACAATAAAGGAACATCCGGGTAAAACCTACTGGAATCTTGCAGAAAACGGTGACATAAGAAGCCAGACCGCAATGTATGTTCCAAAACTTCTGGCCGTAGCAGACATAATAGAAAACGCAGAATATTACGGCCTTATAGACATTGGCGCGATAGACAAAATGATAGAGGGAAAAGCCCCTGAACAATACTCTTACCTTCGCATAACAGGAAAAATAAGCCTTTCAGAAATAGCCGCCGCAACAGGAATAGATTTGGAAACACTTATCTTCCTGAACCCTGCCCTTTTGCATGAATGCACACCTTCCAAAGAAACATACAGGCTCAGGCTGCCATACGGAAGCGCAAAAAAAGCGGCCGAAGACTTAAAAAGGCGCTGACAAAACAGAATATTGTGCCAGCGCCTTTATATTGAACACAAAACTTTTTTAGAAAAGAATCAGACCTTGAACTGGTCCAGCTTCTGTTCAATAGAATTGATATTTGAACGGGTTTCTGTTGCAAGGTCCGAAACACTCTGTGCTGCAGTGCTGATCTGCTGTGCTCCGGCTGCCATTTCGTCCATACTTCCTAGAATTGTCATGGAAATCTGCTGTACACTTACAATATTGTTCGTAACATTAACAATATTGCTGTTCATTTCACCCGACTTTGAAGCGACTTCACTGGCCTGGTCACGCATTTTTGCAAGAGATTCAAAAATATTGCGTGAAGCACTTTCCTGCTCGCCCATTGCACTTCCTATTTCACGTATTACGCCGTCTGTGTAGTCAAGGCTCTGGACAATGGCACCAAAAGCCGACTGGGAATCCTTTGAAAGCGAAACAACGTTCTTTATGGAAGAAGTTATGCCGCTGAGTTCCGCATGGATATTCTTTGACTGCTTTGAACAGTTTTCTGCAAGTTTTCGTATTTCATTGGCAACAACAGAAAATCCTTCGCCTGCCTTACCTGCATGGGCCGCTTCAATTGCAGCATTCATGGCAAGAAGGTTTGTTTCTGAAGCAATCTGTGCAATAATGGCGTTTGCCTGAACAAGGCTCTTTGACTCCTCTGAAATTTCATTAACCTTGTGGTCAACGTCTACCAGTTTTGTCTTTCCTATCATAACAGTAGACGAAAGTTCCTTGAAGCTGTCTGTCATTTTCTGTACAGAATTGGAAACCGACGTAATGTTGCCGAGCATTTCTTCGATTGCGGCAGAAGATTCGTTGATGTCGTTGGACTGAAGGCCTATAAGATCTGCAAGTTGCTTGAGTCCTACTGCACTTGAAGAAATAACGTCAGATGTATTTGTAACGGCATTTGACTGGTTTTCTGACTGCTTTCTTACGCCTTCAATATTGGCCATAATCTGGGCTGTTGCACTTGCTGACTCCTGGGAATTTGAACTGAGGTTTTCGCCGATTGCAGTAAGGGATTCCTGAGCAGCCTTTATTTCGCGCACAATTCCCTGCAGAAGTTCAATAAAGTTGTTTACATAGTTAGAAAGGCGTGAAAATTCGTTGTTTCCGCGTACAGGAAGTCTAAAGGTAAGGTCGGCTTCTCCCGACGAAAGATTTTTTACTGCAGACTCTACTTTGCGCAAAGGATTGAATGCAACCTTGTCCAAAAGCATTACAAATACAAAAATCATTAAACTTGCGCAGATAAATGCAACAAGAATAAGAGGTGCAAAAATGTGAATGGAAACATCAAATACAACATCAATCTGCTTTCCCATAAACATTGTTGTAAGGAAGTTGCCTTCAGAATCTTCTACAGGAAAATAGTAGCCCAGATAACCGCGGCCGTTTATTTTTGTGGTCATCAAAGTTGAATCGCCCTCTTTTGCGGCAAGAACAGGCGCGTTGTTTTCAAGAATAGTGTCTGTCATTCCTTCTATTGAAGAATAGGCACGGCGGTCTCCGTCAAAAACAGTCACGTCGTTTCCTGTACAGTCGCTTATAAATTCAACCAGGTCGTAATCTGCTGCCGCCTTTTTAATTACAATAGCACCGACAATAACGCCGCGGTTGCGTACAGGAACTGCACTTACTGCATAAATATTTGTTCCAAGTTTAATAAGTTCAGAAGAGACTGTTCCATGTACGCCAGACTCATACAAATCGTTTCCGGAATCGGCATGAGATCCTTCAGACAAAATTATGGCTCCATTTTTGTCCAGAAGGGTAATACATTCAAGATTGTAAGCTGAAACGGCATTTTCAAAGAGTTTTGTGGCGTAAACATCATCGTCTGCTTCCCATGCCCCCGAGGCTTCGTATTCAAACTTAACAAAACTTGCAGTATTTTCGAGTTCGCCCTTCATTGTATTCATTTCGTCTGACACAATATAGGACTCTGTTACAAGTTCGTCAGAAAAATAAGACTTAAGGCCGGTTTCTAGCCTTAAATAAACCAAAACGAACAGAATTACCGAAAAAAGTGTAATTCCAAGAATAAGACCAACACGGATTACTCTGACAATGGACTTTACCTTTTTTGACGGTACTTTTTTAGAAGGCGCAATTTTTGCTGCTGAATTATTATTCATAATGCTCCCTGAAAGGTGAATTTAATTTTATTTTCAAACTCCGACTTACTGTTATGGAAGGCTCTAAAAATTGCAATTTCTAGAGCAACTCTGAAACTGCGATGCTCCAAGTTGCAATAATATAGCGACATGGAACTCGCCGTAAAATCAAGAAAGTTGGTTTACCTACTTTTTTGATTTTACTATATTATAGCAGATATTTTAAAAGGCTCAAGTTTATTAAATATAATTTCCGATAATAAGAAAAAGCGGCCTGTAAAAACTATACCGAGGCTGTTCTGTTTATTCAGGGTTTTCAATGAAAAAAATACATTTTCTTTCTATTATGTTGTTCATTTTCTCATCAGTCTGTCAGGCACAGATTGAACAACGCGCCGCGGTTTCTGAAGAAGATGCCGTTATGTTTTCGAGCAGCTCTGTAGACTGGACAAAAGGCACATTTTCTTCTGACGTGTCATTTGATGTAGAAAAAGCCGGAATTCCCATGCCCAGCGGAAAAACTTCTTCAATAAACAAAATAAAGCAGAATCTGTCTTCCCTCGTAAAAGATCCTTTTCTTTCACTTTATGTAGATGACCGCAATACTTTGGGCGACCTTATACTCAACAATACAATTACCCTCGAAACAGTCACAAGAATGATAGACACCGGAAAGCAGACACCGGCTTTTTTTGCAGACGCGACAAACCTTCTCAAGACAAAACATTCAATCAATCTGAATGACGTGGGAGCAGTTCTGGTAAAGCATAAAATTCCGTATACGCAGACTCTTCCAATAGATGAAGTTGCAACAAGAAAATATACCGGTATTGTAATAGATGCACGCGGTTCCCTTCCTGTTCACGGAGAATTCATGCACAGCAAAGTGTTCCCCTGTCTTTTTCCAAAAATTCTTAACGAAAACATGGACATTGTTTATGAAAGAAATATGGTAGAGCCGCAGACTGCAAAGCAAAGCGGAATTGTTCTTTATTCAGCCAGCGAATTTCTTAAAGACTACAACGGGCGTGCCGGAAGCGATCCCTTGTGGATAAAAGCGCAGAAAGTTTTTGGAATAAACAGATGCGACCCGGTCATTGCAAAGAGGGATTATCTTGCCATAACTTCAGAGCCGCAGAATCTTGAGCTTCTCAAAAGCGGAAAAGTCGTAATTATTCTTGATGATGACGTTCTTATACATGCAGTTGGCGCCCCGGAAAAGAACAGAAGATACTACACTGCGTACAATAACATCAAAAAATATTTCTATGAAAACAAAGTTCCTGACGTAATTCTTGATGACGGACCGAAGGGAATTCAGATAAGCATGCAAAATCTGCGCTTTATTGCAGACTCCCCAGAACTTTTGCCCGAAGAAAAGCCGCGCATCCACCAGATTGCCCAGTCGCTCAAAAAGATAACAGACTCGGGTGAATTCAGCATACTGGTAGAAGGACACACTGCCGACGTAAACAAACCCAACGGCCAGTTAACGCTCAGTATACAGAGAACACAGACAATAATTGATATTCTGATTGAACAGGGTGTCAATAAAGATATATTTACTTACAGAGGTTACGGCGGAACCAAACCCGTTGCCGACAACTCGACTCCTGAAGGAAGAGCAAGGAACCGCCGCGTAGAAATAACTGTTATGCCGAAAGCAAGTTATGTTCAGCGTGAATAGCCAAGAAGTTTTGCAAGAAGACAGACACCTTCTACCATGGCTTCGTGTTCATGTGGTGCAATTCTTGCGTAAAGCGAGTCTGGAGTGTCTCCTTCCATAACAGGAACTTTCTTTTGTACAAGAATTTTTCCCGTGTCACAGCCTGAATCCACCAGGTGAACAGTACAGCCGCTTTCTTTTTCATGCGCTGCAAGAACTGCTTCGTGAACATTGTGTCCCCACATTCCGACCCCGCCGAATTTTGGCAAAAGAGCCGGGTGCAGGTTTACAATTTTGCCGGCATACTCATCAATGATTGTTCCGCCAAGAACAGAAAGATAACCGGCCAGAACAATTGCATTTACCTTATACTCACGGCATACTTCAAGCACTGCATCAGAAACAGCAATTCTTTTTGTGTCACGGTCTGCTTTTTCTGCGACTTCCTTTCCCATAACAGAATACGGGCTTTTTACAAAAGACGGAATTCCGGCAAGGGAAGCACGTTCAAGGGCATAAGCGCTTTTTGTATTTGAAATTACAACTGCTATGTGGTACGGACATTCAGACACAGACTTTTCGTAGTCAATAAGAGCCTGAAGGTTCGTACCGCCGCCGCTAACAAGGACGGCAATATTCATAACCGACATATCAGTCTACAAACTTGGTGAGTTCTTTGTTTCCTTTGAATTCACCCTTGATTACTTTGTCTGTGTGTCCGACGTATCCGATTTCGTAAGCCTTCATGTCAGGAATTCCCTTTACGGCGAATTTCTTTGCATGGCTGTTGAACATCTTGAGGATTGCAGGTGCATCTTTTTTGCTTACTGCGAGTACAAAGCCGATTCCCATGTTGAATGTGCTGTATACTTTCTTTGGGTCGGCACCGCGGCGCACAAGTTCGTCAAAAATTGCAGGAACTTCCCAAGAGCCTTTTTTGATTACGGAACAAAGCTGTTTCTTTCCTTCTGCTGCGTGAGGATACATGCGCGGAATATTTTCATAGAATCCTCCGCCTGTTACGTGAACCATTCCGTGTACAGAAGAACGATATTTCTTTAGAACGTCCATTACCGGGCGTACATAAATGCGTGTAGGTGTAAGAAGAACTTCTCCGATTGACTTCTTTGAAGGCTTTCCGTTTACTACAAACGGTTCGTTAAAATCTGTAACAAGTTTGCGGATAAGTGAAAATCCGTTTGAGTGGGGGCCTGTTGATGAAAGACCTATAAGAACATCACCTTCCTTTATTTTGGCTCCGGTAATCATTTCGCTCTTTTCACCGATTCCTACTCCGAATCCGGCAAGGTCGTATTTTCCTTCATCGTAGAAGTCGGGCATTTCTGCAGTTTCACCGCCAAGAAGTGCACAGCCTGCATCTACACAACCGTCTGTTACACCCTTAACAAGTTCGCCGGCAATTTTTGAATCAAGACTTCCGCATGCAATGTAGTCAAGAAAGAAACTTGTCTTAACGCCGCTACACAGAATGTCGTTTACACTCATGGCAACGCAGTCAATTCCGACTGTATCATACTTTCCAAGCTTGAACGCAATGTCGAGTTTTGTACCTACACCGTCGGTTCCGCTTACCATAACAGGATTCTTGAGTCCCTTTGGAACAGCGAACATTCCGTTAAAAGCTCCGATGTCTGTAAGCTGGCCGGGAATTCTTGCACGCTCGGACTGCTTTCTGTACTTGTCCACTGCGCGATAGCCTTCTTTTACATCAACACCTGCTTTCTTGTAATCGACTACTTCTGCCATAAATTATACTCCACTAAAATATATTTTTCCAAACGGAACTAATTGCAATTATTTGTAACTGTCTTAACTGAAACGGCGGCCGTTAAGTTCTCCGGGAACAGACATCGGGTATTCGCCGGTAAAGCATCCCTTGCAGAAACCGTACTGTTCCGGATTGCATGCCCTGCACGCTTCCATCATTCCTTCTGCGCTTATAAATGCAAGTGTATCTGCACCGATTTCTTTGCATATTTCATCTTCGCTGTGCTGGCTTGAAATAAGTTCGTTTCTTGTAGGCGTGTTTATTCCAAAATAGCACGGGAATTTTACCGGCGGTGAAGAAATTCTGAAGTGAACTTCCTTTGCACCGGCGCGGCGAAGAATCTGTACAAGACGGCGGCTGGTTGTTCCGCGGACGATAGAATCATCAATGACAACAACGCGCTTTCCGTCTACAACAGACTTGACTGCATTCAGCTTTACGAACACCATGTTTTCCCTTTCTTTCTGGGTGGGGGCAATAAATGTTCTTCCGATATATTTGTTCTTTACGATACCTGATGCATAGGGAATTCCGGCTTCACGCGCATACCCTTGGGCTGCACCGAGTCCGCTGTCAGGAACACCGATTACGACGTCTGCAGGAACTCCGCTTTCACGGGCAAGACAGGCTCCCATTCTTTCGCGGGCTTCTGTTACAGGAATTCCGTCTATGATGCTGTCAGGGCGGGCAAAGTAAACGTACTCGAAAATGCATGTACGCTTTGCAGTACGCTCGCCAAATTCAAATGAAAGAACACCGTCTTCGTTGATTATTACGATTTCTCCGGGCTGAATGTCGCGCACGAAAGTTCCGTTAACGGCATCTATTGCACAGCTTTCACTTGCAAGAATCCATCCGTTTTCTACTTTTCCAAGACAAAGCGGGCGGATTCCGTTGGGGTCACGCGCTCCGATAAGACATTTTTCTGTACTTACAACAAGTGCGAACGATCCTTTTATCATCTGGATTGTGTCTGTTAAGGCGCGCTCAAGTCCTTTTTTATATGACTTTGCGATAAGTTTTACAATTACTTCGGTATCGCTTGTAGAAGCAAAAGTACTGCCTGCTTCTTCGAGCATTTCACGGAGCTGCTCGTAATTTACAAGCTGACCGTTGTGTGCTACAGCAACACCGCCAAGTCTTGACTGTAAAAGAATAGGCTGGGCGTTTTCCAAAGAAGCACTGCCGGCGGTTGCATAACGGACGTGACCGCACGCAATATGTCCTGCAAGTCCCATAAGATGTTCGGGCTTAAAGACTTCGGCGATTGTTCCCATTGCCTTGTGCATCTGAATGGACTCTCCGTTGCTTACAGCGATTCCGGCACTGTCCTGACCGCGGTGCTGAAGCGAATACAGTGCGTAATAGGCCTGTGTTGCTGCATTGAAGTCTGCTGCAGAATAGGCTTCATATTCGCGTTCAGAAGAACCGGCCTCCGGCGACTGTGGCTGGACAGGATTTAAAAATACACCGACTACACCGCATTCATCACGAAGTTTGTCTTCTTCTTCTTCGACCAGTTCATATCCTTTTTGCATATTATTCCTCATTTTAGAATTCAAAACCGCTGCCGCCGTTTGCTTCTGCATCTGCGGTCATCTTTTTGCGGAAAGCAAGAAGCTTTTCTTTAATTTCGGGATATTTTATTCCAAGTATCTGAAGTGCAAGATAAGCGGCATTTTTTGCATTACCGATTCCAACTGTCGCAACAGGAATCTGAGGCGGCATCTGCACTATTGAAAGAAGAGCGTCCATTCCTGCAAGACCGTTTGATTTTCCGGGATTAATGCATTCAAGCGGAACGCCTATTACAGGAAGAAGTGTTCTTGAAGCAATCACTCCGGGAAGAGCTGCACTGAGCCCCGCACCGGCTATGATTACTTCACAGCCTTCTTCTTCTACTTTGGCGATTGTTTTTACGAGCAAGTCTCCCGCGCGATGGGCGGAAAGAATGTAGGCCTTATAGTCAACACCGAATTCTGCAAGAACATCGGCGGCCTTTTTCATGGTTTCAGAATCTGATTTAGAACCTAAAAAGATTGCAACTTTCATGCCTTAAATTATCATAATAGAAGAAAGTTTGCAATACAGATTCTAGGACTGTGACTGTATTTGTTCAGTGCTGCCGGCCTTTGTAAGATTTACAAGCCATCTTTCTTTTTTAAGCCAGATCCAGGCGATAACGGATTTCGGAACATCGCTGACTTTTACAATCGCGTACATTGCAACCGGTCCAAGTTTTGTGAGGAAAGCAAGCAGGAACATTCCGGCAAGAAACAGTGCGTTTCCTACAGTGTCGCAGATTACGCCCATTACAGTGTCGCCGCCTGTACGCGAAATAGAATACTGCGCGTTTATAAAGGCCCAAAGCGGAAGATAAGCGGCAGCCACAATCACAAGTTCTTTTGCCGTATCCTGTGCTGCCGGAGTAAGATTTTTGAACACAATCGGAATAAGAATCGTTGTGCAGCAACCCAATACAGCAAATGCACATCCGAAGACAGTTGCGCCCGAAAGGATCCAGTTTTTGTATTTGCGGCTTTCTTCTATGTGGCCGGCACCAAGTTCCTGACCGACAATTACTGAAGACGATGTAACAATTCCGCTGAAGCAGATAAAGAAAAGATTTGCAATTGCAAAACCCGCTGCCATTCCCGAAACAATTTCTGCGCCGCCGCGTGTATTGTAAAGTGCATTTGAGACAGTTTCTGAAATTGCCCAGAATAATTCGGAATAAAGTATCATTGCCGATTTTCTTACAAGAGTTGCAAAAAGTTTCCAGTTGATTCTGAATGCATCAAATATTCCAAAAACAAAACCCGGCTTTTTTACTGCGATGTAAACAATAAACAAAATAAGTTCTACGGAACGGGCAATAACTGTAGCATAAGCGGCACCTGCAACTTCAAGTCTGGGCGCGCCGAAGTTTCCATAAATAAGAATATAATTGAATACAGTGTTAACGACAGTCGCAATAATAGAAATTACAAGCGGCGGTTTTACTTTTTCTATCTCGCGCAAAGAAGAACCGATGCTTTGAGACACGCACATCAAGATCCACGAAACGGCAACTGCCCTTGAATAAATTACGCTCTGGTCGACAATCGCAGACGCATCTTTGTTTACAGTAACCATGAGGTTAAAAAGATTGCGAGGTGCAATAAACGAAACGAACATGTAAGCAATGCCGAAAATTCCCGTAAGAAAAATTTTGAATTTAAAGGACTGGCGCATTCCTTCTTTATCGCCGGCTCCCTTAAACTGACTCATAAAAATTCCGCCTGACATGCAGATTGTGTTTATAAGAATCATGAAAATAAAATTAATCTGACCGGAAACATTTACACCGCTCATTTTAATGTCACCCAAACCGGCTACCATAAAATTGTCAATAAGGGAAACAAAATTCTGAATAAGAAGTTGTGCCATTACAGGAAGCGCAATGGACAATGCACGTTTGTAAAAAGAAGATGTTCCGAAATACTTGTTATTCATAAGGTAAACTCCAAGAACGCAAATACTAGTCCTTTTTGAATTCTTTTGCAAGAATGAAATTCACCCAAAATACAATTTAATTCACATTTGATACTTAATGAGGGAACCATGCTTGAAAAAAAATTGTAATTTGTGCAATCTAAAAGCTAAAAAACAACAAGGGGCATTTGAATTGAACAAGGCACTTTTTATAATTGACATGCAGAATGATTTTGTTCTGCCACAGGGAGTTCTTTGCGTTAAGGGAGCGTCCGCTACAATTCCCGGAATTAAAAAACTGCTGGAACACGCACGTGCAGAAAACTGGACAATTGTTCATGTAATACGCGAGCATGACAAAGACGGAATAAATGCAGACAAACCCAGATGCCGGCTTTTTGAAAACGCAGGGCACGGCTATTGCGTTGCTGATTCTTTCGGAGCACAAATTGTCAAAGAACTTGAGCCTTTGGAAAATGAAATTATATTGAAGAAAACACGCAATTCTGCTTTTTTTGAAACAAACCTGGATTTGATTTTAAGGCGGCTTGATGTAAAAAGAATTTTTGTTTGCGGAACACAGTACCCTAACTGCATTCGAGCTACGGCAAATGATGCAATGAGTTATGACTACGATGTTACTGTTGTGACGGACTGCTGCAGCGCACAAAGCGAAGATGTTGCACGCGCAAATATTTTTGACATGAAAAACATGGGAATCGAGTGTCTTTCACTCAACGAAATTATCTGATAGAATAATTCCATTGATTTTTATGGGAATAAATTTTATGAACATGTTTATTAAATTCTGGAATAAAACTTCACTGATTGTTAAAATTGTTATAGGACTTTTGATTGGTACTGTTCTTGGACTATTTTGTCCGAAGTTAACACCGGTTGCATATCTTGGTTCAATTTTTACAGGCGCATTAAAAGGAATTGCTCCTGTTCTTGTTCTTATACTTGTAAGTGCTTCCTTAATAAACGCAAATGAAAATATTGGTTCAAGATTCAGGACTGTAATTGTACTTTATCTTGGAACAACTTTTCTTGGATCTGCAGTAGCCGTATGCGCAAGTTTTATTTTTCCTCTTACTGTACAGCTTCCTGCTTCTACTGCACAACTGAGTTCGCCTTCAGGACTTTTTGATGTGATAAAGAATCTTCTGCTTTCTATAATTGAAAATCCTGTCAAAGCAATTGCCGGCGGTAACTTTATTGGAATTCTTTTCTGGTCAGTCATGCTTGGTCTTACACTAAAAAAACGTGCAGGCGACGGACTTAAAAATTCAATACGTGAACTTGCAGATGCTGTAAATGATATTGTAAGAATTATTATTCAGTTTGCGCCTTTTGGTGTACTGGGACTTGTTTTTGAAGCAGTTTCACAAAACGGACTTTCTATTTTTTACGACTACGGAAAACTCATTCTTCTTCTCGTCGGAACAATGCTTTTTGTTGCGCTTGTAGTTAACCCTTTTATTGTTGCACTTGCACTCAGAAAAAATCCATACCCGCTTGTTTTCAAATGCATCAGGGAAAGCGCTGTTACTGCATTTTTTACACGGAGTTCTGCCGCAAATATTCCCGCCAATATGAAACTTTGTGAAGATCTTGGACTGGACAAAAATATTTATTCAGTTTCAATTCCGCTGGGCGCTACAATAAACATGGACGGAGCCGCTGTTGTAATTACAATTATGTCTTTGGTCTGCGCGCGTACTTTGGGAATTGAAGTTTCGTTTCCTGTAGCCATGCTTGTAAGCCTTGTAGGAACACTTGGTGCATGCGGAAGTTCAGGCGTTGCGGGCGGCTCCCTTCTTTTAATTCCGCTTGCATGTTCTGTACTGGGGATTCCGAATGAAGCTTCAATGCAGATGGTTTCTGTTGGTTTTATTATAAATGTAATCCAGGACTCTTTTGAAACTGCACTGAATTCTTCGGGCGACGTTCTTCTTACAGCAACAGCAGAATACAGAGAATGGAAAAAACAGGGCAAAGAAATTCCGCTGGGGTGAATGGGGAATCAGCACACCTGTTCAATCAGATTAGACAAAGTTATTATTGCGTCTTTGTCGCGGGGAATATGTCGGAACATCAACTGCTTTATATCGAGAAGAATTCCGTGGATTTTGGAATAGGAACTAACGGGTTCTGTATCTGACTGCGGAAAAACGTAATCTGCCGAAGAATACCCGATATTTTGCGGAAACGGATTATCTGAAGGCATAATGAAGGCGTTGTATATTTTTTGCGGATTTAAGTTTTTTTGAACGTCTTACATTTTAGCTGAATATCTTTTCCTTTTCTTCCAGAGGCAAAAGTCCATGAAAACGGCGTACCAAAATGTGATACATTTTCGGGTCTAAGTAAAAAACTTGTATATTCATCTAATGTATATATAAAAACTTCATTTTCATCATAAATAAGAATATAATCAGCTAGTTGAGCTTTTGCTAGGTTTTTACCGCCATATCCACCAAGTACCCATCTAACTAGTTTTTCCAGATAGGGCTTTAATTCTTGAGAGAGAAGATTATAGTTTTGTTTTCCGAAATCTTTTAAATTTCCAACTTTTTGAAACTCTCTTAATAAACTTCTAAGATAGTCATTTTTTTCATCCAAAACATCTGCAAATGCATCTGCTGAATACTGATGAATACTTACAGCCTTAGCACTTGTTCTTTTACAGCTAATTGTAAATGTCTCAACCTCTTTGCCTGGGCTAGAATAAACTCTCACGATAATGTCCGTTTTAGGAGAACCAGAAGTCATTAAATGCCCAATAACTTTCTTCTCAGAAGTTGCTCTGATACTGTTTACATTTTCTTTATTTACTTTCAATTTCGACATTACTTTTTTAAAAATGTCAAAATGACGGCCAACAACAATTCTATTCTCTGTTTTCCATTTGAATAAATTATTATCATCTGAAAGAACTTCTGCAATAAATTTCTCAAAATTATTTCCCTGCTTATCTTTCTTTTGGCCAACTGATAAATTTTTATTTGCAAAACTTTCTATTAATTCAAACAATTCCGTTTGACTGACAATATTATCAACAGCTGAGAAATGAATATGATTCTCTATTTTATATCTGTAACTGACAATACTGGATTTTTCCTTATCAGAAAGGCCATCCGGATAAGTCAAAATCGATTTACTGATAGATTTGTCAATTTCTTTAATATTATAGCTGTCCCACTGATTTTCTTTTAATCTGTCCGAGCGGAATGATGTTGTGATATTTACAATCCACTTAGTATCATCCTTAAAAACAATTACAAAGTTACAAGAAAATTGTTTCGAGTCATATTTTTCATAACCACATTTATATCCTTCAATAAGTTCCTTTATGTAATCAAATTTTCTACATTGAAGCAAAATATTTTTTAATGCAATTTTTGCTTCAGCTCCGTGTTTACTTTTGTCAGCATTAGAAAGTTCTTTCATAATCAAACCTTCCTTGCCGAAAGTATTTTTACAATTTTTTCAGAAATTACTCTGATAGTCGGTACTGCAACAGAATTCCCAAACTGGTGATACATTTGTGTACGAGAAACAGGAATCTTGAAGCTTTTCGGAAAACCTTGAATAGCTTTACATTCATTAACAGTAAGGAGACGCAATCCTGTTTCACCACCACGAACAAAAGTTCCTGTTATTCTTTGAATTTTATGATAAGAAGCACAAAGAGTTTTCACCGGAAAGTTGCTGTGCTCATCAATAATTTCTGGATGTCCATCATCTTTTTTGAATATGTAAGATTCTTGTAAATGTTTTGAAATTGAAGGACCAGTGGCAGAAGTTTCAAGAAATGTTCCTATTCCAACTTTTTTATCAGAACTAATTGGAAAATTAAAATCAGAGATTTTCAAATCTTCCCTAAAACCGACAAAATATAGCCGTTTTCTTATTTGAGGAACTTCATAATCGGCACTATTTAAAACTTTTGTAAAAACCGTATAATGCAATTCATTTTTTAAAACATCGATAATTGTTTCAAAAGTTTTACCTTTATTATGAGTTAAAAGGCCGGGAACATTTTCCAACAAAAATGCTTTTGGTTTATTTTCATTCAAGATATCAGCAATATGGAAAAATAAAGTTCCTTGTGTTTTGTGTTCAAAGCCTTCCCTTTTTCCGATTGAACTAAACGGCTGGCACGGAAATCCTGCGCAAAGTACATCAAACTCTTCCGGTATAAGTGCTTTTGTTTCTGGTTTTGTAATATCTCCGAAAGGAACTTCGCCGTAATTTTCAAAATATGTCTGTTTTGCGGCATCGTCCCATTCGCTTGAAAAAACACATTTTCCGCCGATGTCCTGCATGGCAAGTCTAAATCCGCCAATTCCTGCGAACAAATCTATAAATGTAAATTTTGTTTTATCTTTACACGGGAAAGGAATATCATTTTGCTTGTTGAAATCTTTTTGTGTTGGTAAAGATGAAACATCTATTCCGTTTTGAAGAAGAATACTTTTGTAGTTTTCTGCTTCGGCTGTTCCCTGTAACTGAATATAGTGGCTTAAAAGTGCATAATTTTCGTCAAAGTCTTTTTCATTAAGATATTGGTTTAATTTTGTATAATTTGCTTTGTTTCTAGATTTTTTCTCTGCGTTAGGGATTGTAGTGGCGACATTAGTCGTTCCGGAGCGTAGCGAAGGAATGGAGGTAGCGCAGCGGACGGAACCACGAAAAGCCCGTCCGCTTTTTTTAGAAGAATTTTTATCTTGCGAGTTTTCTTTAGAAAACTCGGGAAGCTCACGTAGTGAACAACGAACGCCCAAATTCTGTCCGAGAAATCGTTCGTTTTTTGGGACAACGAATTAGACAACATTCCCTCATAAAAATGTAAAATTTATTAAATATTCGCTATTAAAAGTGTAGAATATAGAGGTATATTCGCTCATAAAAATGTCATTTTTCTTGAAAAGGTTAAAAAAACACCATTATAAATTCTTGAAAATGATTAAAATATAGCGTTAAAAATGCTAAAAAAGTTGCAAATTTAGATTATTTCACTGCATATTATTTGATAATATAAAAGTATAAATGTATTTTTTAATAAAACGTTGGCTCTCTAGTTACAAAAACTTCAAAGTATAGTATAATTGCAATTTAGAAACATTATGAAAACGAGCAAGAATATTACAGATAAAGATACAAATGTTGTCCCAAAAAACGAACGTTATTTAGAACAACGCAACATGGTTTAACATCTAATATTCCCGAACGGGATAAAAATTTTCTTTTTTATCTGTTTTGACATTGATTTTACCGAACGGGAATATTAAAATATATGTATGAAAATTAATTCTGTTCTTGAACTTGGAAACCTTATCAAACAAAGACGGCATGAACTTAATATTACCCAAGCAGATGCCGCTGAAATTTGTAATGTTGGAAAAAGATTTTTTAGTGAGCTTGAAAATGGCAAAGAAACAATTCAATTTGACAAAGCTCTTTACGTTGCAAAAATGATGGGAATTGACTTGTTTGCGGAGAATCGAAAATGAAGTTGGATGTTTATTTATTCGACAAAAAATGCGGGGAATTATATTCAACAAGTAATAATGGCGTTGTATTTGAATATTCAAAAGAATACTGTGAAGAACAAAATAATATTCCGCTCAGCATTTCCTTGCCAATAGAAAAAAAATCGTTTACACAAAAAGAATGCATTCCGTATTTTTTTGGTCTGCTTCCCGAAGGTGAGATAAAACAGCAAATCGCAAATGAACTTCATATAAGTGAAACAAGTACATTAAAATTATTAGAAGCTTTGGGAGGAGAATGTGCAGGAACAGTTTCTCTATTCAATTCAGAAGAAAAATATATTATTCCTAAAAGCGAATATGAATTTAATGATGAAAATTATCAATTAATTTCAAACAAAGAAATAGCTGATAAAATTTTTAACTGCTCAAAAACTCCTATTTTATTTTCTGACAAAGAATACAGACTGTCTCTTGCCGGGGCGCAACAAAAGATTGCTTTGGCAAATTTCAACGGAAGTTGGTATATTCCCAAAAACGGAGCACCTTCAACTCATATAATAAAGCCTTCAAGAAAAGACTACACTGATATTGGAATTAATGAATATTTTTCAATGTCAATCGCAAAAGAATTTTTAAGAGATGTTCCAAAATGCAATATACTGAATTTTAAAAACGATACAGATTCTTTTGATGTATTTTGTATCGAAAGATATGACAGACAAATTATTAATAAAAACGAATCAATTAAAATAAAAAGAATTCATCAGGAAGATTTTTGTCAGGCTCTTGGAATAATGAGTACAAACAAATATCAGAATGATGGCGGACCTGGAATAGCACAAATAATAAATTTGATAAAAAATAAATCAAGCCAGCCTGTTGTTGATGTACAAAAAACAATTGAATATTTCATTTTTAATTTTTTAATAGGAAACTGTGATGCACATGGAAAAAATTATTCACTTTTATGGAATAATGGAATAAAACTTGCACCGGCGTACGATATTGTTTCTACTGTAGTTTACGAAAATTTATCAAGAAACCTTTCTATGAAAATCGGTGGGCATTACGAGATTGATAAAATTTCAAAATCTCATTTTATAGATACTTTTGAAAAATGTGGAATCAATAGCAGAATAATTAACAAAACATTTGAAAAATTTTATTCTAAAATTCAAAATATCAATAATGTATTTTCTAACACCCCTATTGCTCAAAAATACAATTTACTTCTAGAAAAAATAATTATTCAAATAAATAAATTTATACAGGAACCATAAGCCGCCCATGGAAGACACTTCATTCATTACAAATTCAGTTACGCACAATTTTTACAATTCTTTGCAGGAAAATCTTTTGTGCTGCAGTGAATTCAAAATGAGTGTTGCTTTTATTTCTTACGGCGGCGTTCAGGTTTTGCTTGAAACTTTGCAGGAACTTTCAGACCGCGGTATGCGAGGGCAGATTCTTACGACAAGCTACCAGAATTTTACTCAGCCAAAAGTGCTCGAAAAACTTTCTTCATTCAAAAATATTGAACTTAAAATTTTTGTTCCACCAACAGACGAGTACGGCTTTCATGCAAAAGGATATTTGTTCCGACAGAGGACTGAAAACAAAAAAGAAAAATAGACTGTTATAATCGGTTCCTTAAAATTGAACGATTGAGCAAGTTTCAACTTGCGATTGAGTTCAATTAGTGCGCGAAAGCGCACACGTAAATAAAGACAGTTGCGCAACAACTGAAGTTTTCAGGACAACTCTATTTGAGTTGTCCTGAAATACGTTCATCTTTTTGTACGCAAGTTTGAACAGGTCGAAGGAATTACGCAGCCGTTCATTTATCTTGGAAAAGTTTTTACACTTCCCAAAACTGCAGAAGGAAACAAACCAATCAAAATGATTTTTGCTTTACAAAATGAAGTATCCGAAGAGCTTTATAACGAACTTACGACCGTTGTAGAATAGAATAAATTTGACTTTACAAAATGAATTTCTTATCTTCATTTTTATGACTTATGGATACATTCGTGTCAGCACAGACAAGCAGACTGTCGAAAACCAGCGTTTTGAGATTAATGAATTCTGCAACAAAAACAACATCAAAATTGACTCGTGGATAGAAGAAACCATAAGCGGAACTTTGAATCCTGAAAAACGAGAACTTGGAAGTTTGCTTTTGCATATCAAAAAAGGTGATCTGATTATTTGTTCAGAACTTTCTCGTCTTGGAAGAAGTCTTTTTATGATTATGTCGATTTTGAATCTGATTATGGAAAAAGAAGCTCGTATCTGGACTATAAAAGACAATTACCGGCTTGGCGATGATATTCAGTCCAAAGTGCTCGCTTTTGCATTCAGTTTAAGTGCAGAAATTGAAAGAAATTTAATCAGTCAGCGCACTCGTGAAGCTTTGGCGCGTAAAAAAGCAGAAGGAATCAAACTTGGCCGCCCTAAAGGAAGAAAAAATAATTTTCATTCTCTGGACGGTCTTGAAAAAAGAATAAATATACTTTACGAAACGGGGTTTTCAACAAACAAAATTGCAAAATTATTCGGAATCAGCAGAAATTCCCTTAATTCATTTTTAAAGAAAAAAAGCTCTTAATTCATTTAAATTAAAATTTGCACGAAACGCCCGCTGTAATTAAAGTTGCTTTTTGAGGATTAACAAGGTTCGCCATTCCCTGAAAATTAAAACTAAAATTCGTGTTCATTTTCCATTCTGAAGAAATTCCAAGATAATGAACTCTTTCGTCTTCTGAAGTTTTTGAATTGATGTAAGAAAAGGCAAAAGATGTCGTTTCGGTCGGTGAATAAGATAAAAAGCCGAAAATTCCAAAATCATTTTCAAGAGGTTTAATTAAACTTTCAGCGCGAATCATCAAAGTCTGCTCTTGAGTGTCGCCCCTAATTGTAAAATTCTTGCATAAAGAAGTTGAAATCTGCCATTCATCTTTTACAAACTCATCTTCAAATTTTACGGATGAACAAATATTGTAATCAAAGAAAATTGTTCCGTCCAAGGCTAAATACAATTCATTTGTATTCATTTTGTCTGATGAAATAAAACCGCCTTCCATATTTTCAATTACGACTGAATCAATTTTAAATTGCGCGCGGCTTCCGAATCTTCCGAAACTTCCGTTCAAAGCTGAATCTATCGGAGGAAGAACAATCGCTTCTATTGTAATAATTTTTGAAATCGGAGCTGCAAAACAAAAAGCCCAGTCACTTGTAATTCTTAAATCAGAAAGTGAAGATGATGAAAATGAAAACGAACTCATGTTTTGGTTTGAAAAATTCAATGAACTGTTTGAATTTTCAAGAAGTAACTTTTTGATTTCATCCGAAAGATTACTTTTGATTTTTTCTGATGTAAATGAAAATGATGTGTCGGCTCTTTGCTTTTGATTTACAGGGTCACTTCCAAAAATCAAATCTCCGGCATTGTAAAAAAGTCCGTATCCCCAGGAAACAGGCTGTTTTCCGGCATTCATTCTTGCAGAAAAACCGTTAAACCACGGAAGTCGCGCTTTTACATAAGCTTTGCTCAAAGTTACAGTACCTGCAAAACCCGCTGTAGTATAATCGGTTTCGGGAACAGACAAAATACTGCATGTCGATTCCAGATATGCTTTTACAGAACTTGAAACATTTGCGTCCAGTTTTGCAAGAGTCTCGGCAGATGAATACCAGAATTTATTTTCTTCAAGAGATGCATAACCGCTTGAAAATGAAATTTTTCCGCCTGGGCGAACCTGTGCAAAAGATACAGAAATTGCCACAACAAAAACTGCAACAATCGAAACAATTTTCTTTATTACCATGAAAGTTCATCCCTGGAGAATTTGCTTTCCGGAATCGGCTCATCAAGTTTTATTTCTGTTATTTTCATTTTTGTAACGCTTGATTTTTTCAGAAGATTCTGCATTGTTCCTTCCATAAAAATATTGTATTTTCCGATTTTGTTTATTTTTGACATTGTACTTTCGCTCATTGCTTTTCCGCTTGCACTGTAAACAATGCATTTTTTTTCGGCAAAAGTTTTTTTATCTATAAATTTTTCCTGCTTCTGGTAAAGCTGCTTTTTTGTTTTTGCAGTCAGCATAACGTGGTAACATTCAGCGCCGTCAACAGTTTCTGTTCCCAAAAGTTCGCCGTTGTAAGAATCAAGAATTCCTTCTTCTCCTGTCAAATCTTCGTAAGTAAAATCAGAACCCATGACAGAATCTTTCAGCGCGCTTCCCTGCAGGCGGATAATTTCTTCTGCGTCAGGATAATAAAGATAAACAGAATTTTCCAGGCGAAGAATTTTTTGTCCACTGTCAGCCCCAGAAGTAATGATGATTAAAGTGTCACCGTTTTTTCTTCTGTAAGATTCAAACTCATTTTCGTTTGTTCCGAATTTATCTTTAACAGAAAGTGTTGCTTTCATATATGCAGTATTATAAGCAGCGTTTGCATCATAGCGGCTCATTATTTCTTCTACTGAAATTGAAAGTTCCTGACAAAAAACAGAAAACACTCCGATAAAAAAAATAGACATTCCCAAAATAATTTTTTTCATTTTAAAATCCTTATTTTTGAACACTTTTTTTGAATTTACAAAAAGCGTTATAATAACTTTAATTTTATATCACTAAAATTAAATCAACAATCTTTTTACAATCTTCTTAATTTTCTGCCCGCAAAGCTTCTGCCGGCTGGACTTTCAATGCCATTCTTGACGGAATCAAGCACGCAATGAATGCTGTTAAAAATCCTGTCAAAAAGAATTCAACATAGCGGCCGAACGAAAGCGACGGATAAAGCATAAGTTTTATATTAAAACCGCCCATCATTTCATAACCGGAACCTGCCAAATTAATTCCTGTTTTATTAAAAATGCTTACAATTATTCCGCCTAAAAGACAGCCTGCAAAAGCAGAAATTCCTGAAACAAATGCCGTTTCGAGCAAAAACATTCCGCGTACGCTTTTTGGTGTCATTCCAAGAGAAAGAAGCGAGCCGATTTCTTTTTTGCGCTCCATTACGCTCATCATCGTACTGTTGAAAATTACTGTCGATGCAAGAATAAAAAATATAAGCGCATAAATAAAATACATAAAATCACTCATTTCTATCATAGCGTACCAGGTTGTGCCTTTTGTCCACGGAACAATTTCAAGTCCGGAGAGTTCAGGAATTCCAGAATTTTTTTGCGCAAGATTTTCTACATAATTTTTGTCATCCCAGTTGTCAGAAAAAAGAAGAATTTCTGTTGCGTTTCCTTTCATACGTAGAAGTTTTGAAGCGGCATCAAGATTCATAAAAACGAATTTTCCGTTTAAGTCACCGTCAGAAAAACGCATAATTGCAGCGACGGTTACTGTGTAGCCGTTTGTTCCGCCGTTTGCCGTGCGTGCAATAAATGTAAATTTGTCGTTTGCGTGAAGATTAAAACTTTGTGCAAATTTGTCTGTAACAAGAACTTTGCGTTTGTTTTCTTCTGCGCTTTCATTCATAAAATTAAGCGAGCCTTCGAGTAAAATATTGTCTTTGTCAGAAAAATAATATTTGTCAGGAAAGTTTACTGCAATAAGATTTGCGGCTTCTGTTTCTTCATTTTTGTAAACTGCAATCGGTGTGCGTATTCTTGCACGCGCTGCTGTCACTCCTTCGGCAAGGAGAGTTTTCTGCAAAACAGAATTTGTTTCAGGAATAAAAAAGTTCAGCGGTGTAATGCGTTCGTTTTCTGTGTAACGCGGATTTCGTATTCTTACAGCGCCCGTTTCGTGGTGAACAATATTGTATTTCATGTCGTCCATTGAACCATATTCAAGCGACATCATAAAACAGATAAAAACTGAAACAAGAAAAATTGCTCCGCCAGAAAGAATTGTTCTTCGCTTGTTTCTTTGTATGTTTCGCCACGCCATTGATATGATTAAAGGCATTTGTTTTTTCATAAAATTATTTCTCCTGCATAAGTCACGAGATGCTAAAACAAGTTCAGCATGACACAGCCCTTTTAATTCTTTCTGAAAATTTCGGCTATTTCTTTTTTGGAAATTGAACGGGATGGAAAATACGAAGCAAAAGCCGCAATCAAAAGTGCACCAAAAATTATTTTTGCAAAGCCTGTAAAATTCCAGTCTGAACGGATAAGTCCCGAAATTCTGTAACCGATGTCAATGTTGCTCAGCATTTGTGTAAAATCAATTCCCACATTCACAAGCGGAATATTAATAAGACAGCCTGCAACCATTCCGATTACACAACCTGTACATCCGATTAAAACGCCTTCTGTCATAAAAAGACTTTTTATATAAAACGGAGTGTAACCCATCGCTTTGAGCATTGCAATTTCGTTTTTGCGTTCCAGAACAGACATAAGCATTGTGTTGCTTATTCCGACGGCTGCAACGATAAAAAGAAAAAGCATAATCAAACTTGAAATACCTTCATACATTTTTTGCACTGAAACAATATCTTCTGCAATTTCGTTCCAGGAGTAAAGTTTAACTTTTGAATCATTTTGAATTTCTGAAAAATCTTTTTTAAGTTTTTTTACATTGGAATTTACAGTGCTCATTCCGCCTAAATTTGTGTCGATTGCAGTAACTGCCCCTTCCATCTCAAGCATTTCGTTGATGTAAGCGATGTCCATAAAAATGTAACTGGCATTTACAGGCACATCAGGACAGTGAACAATGCCTGTAATGGGAACATCGATTGTCTGCATAAAACCGCCGCGTCCTTTGCACTGAATTGTAACATACCAGCCGGGCTGGGCTTTCATGTCATCTGCAATCCAGCTTCCGATTACCGCTCCGGTGCAGTATTCTTCGCCTTCTTCTTTTTTAAGCCACGATCCGCTTTCGATTTGTGAAGCTGTTTTAAAAACTTTTTCTGACTTTTTTGGATCAAGTGCGCACAGAACACCTGTTATACTTCCTGAAGTTTCAAAATATTCTTCGTTAAAATAAACTTCGCATGGAAGTAAAATTTCGGGCGTAAAGGAAATATTTTTTGAATCAAGAAAAGTTCCGATTTCTTTTGCAGAATTTTCTTCTATTAAATAGTCAAGCGGAAGAGTCTCGCGTTCTTTAAAATATCCGTCTGCAAAAAATTTTGCGCCCGAAGTTTCGTAGTCGATTAAGTTACGGATACTTTCGTTATTCATTCCTGTCAGAAATCCGTTGAACACAATACTGAACATTACGCCAAACGCAACTGCACATGACGTAACAAGTGTGCGTCGTTTGTAACGGAGCATATTTTTAAAAGCTATAGAAACAAGCATTAGTTTTCTCCTGCAACTATTTTTCCGTCGCGGATACGAATTATGCGGCGTACGTTTTCCATAACCATTTTGTCGTGTGTAGAAAAAATGCATGTAATTCCGTGGTCGGCGTTCAGTTTTTTCATAAGCTCAATAATCATCTGGCTGTTTTTTGAGTCAAGGTTTGCAGTCGGTTCATCGGCAAGAATTACTGCAGGTTCTTTTACGAGTGCGCGTGCAATAGAAATACGCTGCTGCTGACCGCCCGAAAGCTGCATTGGTTTTCTGTCCTGCATTCCGCCAAGTCCGACTTCTTCTAGAATTTTGAATGAGCGCTCCTGCACTTCTTCTTTGGAAAATTTATTCAAAAGCTGCAGAGCCATTTCTACATTTTCCTGCGCGGTAAGAACCGGAATAAGATTATAACTTTGAAAAATAAATCCGATTTTTTCGCGGCGCACAAGCGTTTTCTGCATTGCGTTCATTACAGAAATATCTTCTCCGTCTACAAAAATTTTTCCCGAAGTAATTGTGTCAAGACAGCCGATTAAGTTTAAAAGAGTCGTTTTTCCCGAACCAGAAGGACCTGCAATTGCAGTAAATTCTCCGCGTTCAATATCTGCTGTAACGCCGTCAAGTGCAATTACATCCGGTGCAGCCTCACTTTTTGAAGAGCGTTTTGATTTTTGATTTGCAGAATAAATTTTATGAACATCGTGAATCTGTACGATTTTTGTAGACATGAAGTAACTCCGAAATTATTTATTGTTTTTAATTATAACTTAAAAAAAAAGATTGTGCCAAGAATTGTTCGCAATTTCTTAGAGCCATTTGGATTAAAAACTCCTACGCGGCTTTTGGCAAATCTTCATTTTGCTGCTTGAGTAAATCGGCTTTGACGTAACAGCTTCCTTCAAGCCAATTTTCTGTATATTCCAATCAGGTAAGCTGTAACCAGCCTGATGTATGATTTATCAGTTGGAATTTCAAGATTTATTGTTCCAAGTCTTGTGTCAAAACGTCTTTCGCGTGTTCCAGAAAGATAGCCTTTGCGTTCTTCTGCAGCCTGCGCACCATATAGCAATTTCTCGTAATCTGTTGTATCTTTATTTTGAGCCATTTAATTCTCCTGTTTTAGTTTTGTGGTAAAACCTATTTTGGAGTATTATATGGCTCTTTTCAATTACCTTCCGCAACCAAATTGCGAACTTTATTTTACACTATCTTTAATTTACAAAGAATAACTCCAGTACACAGGAAAGCAAACACTTTCAAAACCTGAATCATTAAAACCAATATCAACTTCGGCTTTAAACTCTCCAAAGTTTTCAACTGTATAACTTACTGCAGGTTTAAAAACATATTTTATATTTGAATTATCTTTATAAGATGAATTTAATGTTACTCCAAGTTCTGCTGCAATATTATCGGTTGCGTTCATTCCAAACAAAATGCCTGAATAAAAATCACTATCTGTTGTTATATAATCAAATCCTACTGCAAAGTTATCATTTTCGTAAACAATACTTGCATTAAAAAGATTTTTTCCTGCTACATCACAAAGTCCTTCTTCTTCATTGCTTGAATAACCTGCAAAAATCTGTAAACCATCCAACGGAGTTACTGACGCATAAAATCCAAATCCAAGTGAATCAGAATTTAATGGATTTTTTAATGTTGCAGCAATAGTTGCTTTATCAAAAAGATTATACTCAGCACCTATACCAAAATTGAATAAAGTTTTTTCATCTGTTTCTGAATCTGTTTTAGAGAAAAAATTTGCTTCACTATCTGAAAACGGAACAGTAACTGCGAGAGTCAGATTTTCAACTCCGTCGAATGAAAAAGTAACTCCGTCGCTGCCAAGATTTCCTGAAGCAATATTGTCATCTTCTACAAATAGATAAGAACCTGTAGCAAATGTGTCTGCACTAAAACCAACTGAAAATCCGTTTATTGGTCTGAATACTGTGTACCAGTCAAAATCTTCAGCAGAAAATAACAATGACTGTGGTAAACCATCTTCATCAGTTGCAAGAACTATTTTGGCATCAATTCCAGCATCTACTTTTTCCGAAGAAAATTCTGCTTTTACTTCATTGTATGCGCCTGCAAATGTTGAAGAATCTTTAGAAACGTTTACAATATCACTTCCAATTTCATTTGAAAATGTAAGTGAAGGAGTATTTTCATTTGTAAAAGCCGAAAATACACAAGCCGAAGTTACTGCAACTACAGTAATGATTTTTTTTGAAAGATTCATTTTATACCTTCCTATTAGTTTTTTATAATTATAGTTAGCATACGCTAACTTTATTCAACAATTTATTCTTTTTTTCAAAAATTTTTTAACCTAATGCTACATCAAGGATTAGCATAACAGTAAAACCAAGCGCAAAAAATATTGTTCCTAAATTAGAATGTTTTCCCGCTGACATTTCCGGAATAAGTTCTTCAACAACTACGTAAATCATCGCACCTGCCGCAAAACTTAATAAATATGGAAGAATCGGTATAAAAAACTGAGCTGCTAAAATTGTAATAATAGCAGCAATTGGTTCTACAATACCGGACAAAGTTCCAAATATAAATGCTTTTCCCTTTTTCATTCCTTCAGAATGAAGCGGCATTGAAATAATAGCACCTTCAGGAAAATTCTGTATGGCCATTCCAATAGAAAGTGCAAATGCACTTGCCAAAGTAATAGAACTAACTCCTGATAATCTGCCGGCAAACAAAATTCCAACTGCCATTCCTTCGGGTATATTATGAAGTGTTACAGCTAAAACTAACATAGTTGTTTTTTTTAACTTCGTTCTAACACCTTCAGGTTCATCACTTCCCAAATGCAAATGAGGAATAGTTTTATCAAGAACGAGCAAAAATAAAATTCCGCTCCAAAATCCGATTATTGCAGGAATGAACGACCATGATCCCATAAAATCAGACTGTTCAATTGCAGGAATTAAAAGACTCCAGATAGATGCTGCAACCATTACTCCTGCCGCAAAACCTGTTAATGCTCTCTGAACTGATAAACTCAAATTGCGCTTCATAAAAAGTACACAAGCAGAACCGAGAGTTGTTCCTACAAATGGGAGCAATATACCTTGTAACACTTCGACAGACATAATACCTCCCTTAAGTAAGCGTAATTATTGTTTTATTTTCATTACATTTTTGAGGAACACTTGCTTTTTTCACTGCATCCCGAACAACCGCAGCAGCATGCAGGCGTTCCATTTTTCTTGGCGCTAATTTTTCTTCTCACAAAAAGAGTAACAGAAAGTGAAAGCCAAATTGTCAAAATCAAAATACAAATTATTGTCGCAATCATTTTTATTCCTCCATTATCTTTTTATACTCACTTCCAAACTCTCGCCTTTTTATTTTTGACTTTTTTAACTGTATCTGGATTTTTATAAGTGTTTAGTTTATCAAAATTCCAGAAAAGAGATTCTGGGCAACATCAGGGTGACAGTAGTTGTCCAGAATCTCTTGTTTATTTAAACATTCATTTCCTTATACGGATTTTTTCTGAAAACGGCATACAAAATTACCGCCAGGAAAATAAATGCAAATACCGTTCCGACTCCGAATGCGCCGTGTACAAAAAGCATTCCGAGCTGGTACACAATCAGTGTTACAACATACGCAAAAATATTCTGGAACAAAATTGCAAACCAGAACCACTTGCGGCTGTTGAGTTCGCTTTTCATTGTTGCGATTGCGGCAAGACACGGGCTGTCCAAAAGATTGAAGAGCAAAAAGCTGAATGCTGCGATTGCTGTCGGGAACCATTCAGAAACTGCAAGTCCTACTGCATCTCCGTCTTCTACAAGCTCTTCTGAAACATTTGCAAGAACGCCCATTGTTGTAACGATAGCTTCTTTTGCGCTGAATCCCGAAAGTGAAGCTGCAGCTGCCTGCCAACCGCCTTCTGCTCCGCCGAATCCAAGCGGAATAAATATGTAACGAAGAACGCCGCCGATTTTTGCAAGAATTGAATCGCCTGCTTCAACAAGTCCGAAATGTCCATCAGAAATTCCGTAGCTCGAAAGGAACCACATTACAAGACATGCAACAAACAAAATTGTTCCGGCTTTAACAAGGAATCCTCTGAGGCGTTCCCAAGTGTGAAGCAAAACAGTTTTTGGTTCTGGAAAGTGATACTGCGGAAGTTCCATAACAAAAGGAGCAGCCGGACCGTGAAAGGCCTTTGTCTTTTTGAGCATAACAGCCGCAAGCAAAACTGCAGCAACTCCGGTAATGTACATAACAGGAGCCAGCCACGAAGCACTTGTGTTTGTAAGACGGCTTCCGATTACAGCAGCCATAAGTGCAATTACAGGAAGTTTTGCTCCGCACGGAATCCATGTTGTTGTCATAATTGTCATGCGGCGGTCGTTTTCATTTTCGATAGTGCGGCTCGCCATAATACCAGGAATTCCGCAACCCGAAGAAATCAAAAGAGGAATAAATGATTTTCCGGACAAACCAAAACGGCGGAAAATTCTATCCATTACGAATGCAATGCGAACCATGTATCCGCAGTCTTCAAGAATTGAAAGCAGCAGAAACAAAACAGCCATCTGCGGCAAAAATCCAAGCACTGCACCAAGTCCGCCCAGAACTCCGTTAACAAGACAATCAATCAAAACAGGATTTGCTCCGGCATTTTCAAGCGCAGTCTGAGTTCCGCCCAAAATCCATTCACCGAACAAAACATCATTTACCCAGTCTGTTCCCATTGTTCCAAAACCGGCACCGGTTGAACACCAGTAAACGAGCCACATTACAGCAAGGAAAATCGGAAGACCAAGAATTCTGTTTGTAACAACGCGGTCAATTTTATCAGAAAGTGTTAATTTTTCTTTGTTCTTTTTTACAACTGTTTTTGCAACAAGCTTTTGAATATATTCATAACGCTGGTTTGTGATAATTGATTCTGAATCATCATCAAGTTCTTTTTCGCAGTCTTTTATATGTTCTTCGATATGCGATTTTTCTTCTGCAGAAAGATTCAGTTTTTCAAGAACTTTTTCATCGCGTTCAAATACCTTTACTGCAAACCATCTTATCTGATTTTTGTCGACCTTACCCTGAATTGATTCTTCTATATGGGCAAGTGCGTGTTCAACAGAACCTTTGAATACGTGAGGCTGTTCAACTTGATTTTTTTCACTTGCAGCAAGAACAGAAAGTCTTGCAGCATCTACAGTTGAGTTTCCTTTAAGAGCGCTGATTGGAATTACTTTGCAGCCGAGAGCTTTTGAAAGTTCAGCAAAATTTATTTTATCTCCGTTTTTGTTGACGACATCAATCATGTTGACTGCCATAACAAGAGGAATTCCTGTTTCCAAAAGCTGGGTTGTAAGATAAAGATTGCGCTCGATATTTGTTCCGTCTACAATATTTAAAATTGCGTCGGGTTTGTCTTCTACAAGATAATTTCGCGTAACAATTTCTTCTGGTGTGTACGGAGAAAGAGAATAGATTCCAGGCAAATCCTGAATAATTACATTTTTGTCTTCCTTGAATTTTCCTTCTTTTTTTTCTACAGTAACGCCAGGCCAGTTACCAACATACTGATTTGATCCTGTAAGCGAATTGAAAAGTGTAGTTTTTCCGCAGTTTGGATTTCCTGCAAGAGCAATTTTTATTTCTTTCATTTTTTCCTCACTTAATTTATCCAACAATTTCTACGTCAAGAATGTTTGCGTCATCTTTACGAAGCGAGAGTTCAAATCCGCGGACTGTGACTTCAACCGGGTCACCAAGAGGAGCAACTTTCCTGATGTAAAGTTCACAACCTTTTGTAATTCCCATGTCCATAATACGTCTTTTCAACGCACCTTCACCACCGATTGCCGTTACACGAACGGTGCTCTTAACTTTGCAGTCTTTTAATTTCATATACACTCCTAATAAATCCCGTTTTAATTAACCAGATTTACAATAATCTTTTGAGCCAAATCTTTTGTGATTGCAAGATGACTTTCTTTGAGATTTACAATTACATCGCCAGAATGCTGTGAAATTACAGAAAGAACTGTTCCGGGAACAAAACCAATATCGCCCAAATGTTTTTTAACTTCGGAATTCCCGCCGGTTTTAAAAATCATTACTTTTTCGTTCGAATTTGCCATAGATAAAGGCATCATTTTGTATCTCCAATATTTGTTATATAAAGCATTCCTTAGTTAGTTTTTCCTAACCTTATACAGTTATATATAACTAACTGAGTAAAAAATGTCAAGATGTAATAAAAAAAAACACGAGTTTCAGGTCATTTATTCAACGAACCAAAACCCGTAATGAAAACTTATTATATTTTTTATCCTGCTTTATTAATTATTGAATTTGAAAGCATTTTGGTTCCTGAAATTTATTTCTCCAAATCTTTCATTACATCGCTTAGTTTCATAGTTTTTAATTTGTCTTCCAGAGTTTGCGTCAATAATTCAAGGCGAAAATCCAAAGCATTGTGAATGTGCCCGCCGACAGGACATTTTGAATTGGGATTTTCGTGAAAATTGAAAAGTTGTTTTTCGTCGCAACCGGCAGCTTTATAAATATCGTATAAAGAAATTTTTTCTGGCGGAATTAAAAGTGACGCGCCTCCGGTTCCGGCTTTTACTTCAACAAGATTGGCGTTTTTTAACCGTAAAAGCATTCGTCTTATGATTACAGGATTTACACCGACACTTCCTGCAATAAAATCTGATGTTACTTTGTAATCGTTTTTAAAATATTCAATACACAAAAGTGTGTGAACGGCAATTGTAAAATCTCTTGAAATCTGCATTCTTCCATTATACATTATTTTTGTTGTAACTTCAATAATTACAATTTTTTATTAATTTTTTTTAGTTGTAACTATTGACACTACAACAAAGCAGTATTATATTTCAGTTGTAATCGCAAAGGTTACAACAACTGCGCGGCCGGCGGTAAACTTAATTTCAATTATAACGAGGTAAATTATGACAAAGACAAATGTAAAACTCAACAAAGGTGAAATCACTGTTTTCGATTTTGGCGGAACAAAACTCCATGCTTACAAAACAAATGATGCGCTTTGCGATGAATCTTTTTTGATTGAAGGTACAAACAGCATCGTTGCGCTTGAACTTCCGGCTTTTCACGAAAATCTGTCTGAATTCAAAAACTATATTAAGACACTTTCAAAACCACTTACAGATGTAATTATTTCATGCCATCCGAGTGGAGCAGATTATTTTGAAGATGCAAAAATTCATATGGCAGGAAATACAGTCCGTGCGCTTGGAGAAAACGGCGGAATTATGGGCTTAATCAAAAACTTTACAGTTGCGTTCGGAAAATCGTTTGATGAAAAACTTCCAAAACCAGTTGCAAATCTTAACATCGGCGAAAACACAATCGGCGGAATTAAATTCATTGTAACAGAAAACGGCGACGGAACTGACATTGAAATTCCTTCAATCAATTGCGTTTACACACATATGCTCGGCGCAGACGTTCATTCAATTCTTGCAGGAAGCGGCCACATGGATGCAGTTATTTCTCAGCTCGAAGGTTATAAGGCAAAAAATTACGCTCTTGTTCTTTCAAGCCATTACGAACCAGAAGAATTAAGCGCCTGTGACACAAAAATTGCTTATGTAAAAAAAGCAAAAGAACTTTGTTCAACATGCAGCGATTCAAAAACATTTATTGAAGAAATGAAGAAAAACTTCCCGTCATATTCAGGAGTAAACTATCTTGAAATGACAGCCGGAATGTGTTTTGCTTAAACTCTGAAAGTCCAAGTCCGGTTTTGGTTTTTGCAATCATTGCCGGATTTTTGGAATTATATTCCGGAGGTTTTATGACACAAAGCGAAAGACAATTTTTTTTGATAAAAGAATTGATTTCAGAAAAAAATGAATACAAAAATATTCAGATTCCTTCAGATGATGCTCAGCAGAAAATTCTTTTGCGTTCACTGATGAATATACGGGAAGCAAAAAATGCAGATAAAAACTTTTTGGAAATTCAAGATGAATATTTGCAAAACGAATTAATGCAAAAAGGAATTACCGACATCAATACACTTTCGCCGGTTAAAAAAAATATTTATCTTTGGAAAGGTGACATTACAACATTAAAATGCGATGCAATTGTAAATGCTGCAAACAGTGCAATGACAGGCTGCTATGAACCGTGCCATTCCTGCATCGATAACTGCATTCACACATTTTCAGGAATTCAGCTGAGAGCAGAATGTGATTCTCTTATGAAAAAACAGGGGTTTTTGGAACCTACAGGAAATGCAAAAATAACAGGTGCTTATAATCTTCCATGCAAATTTGTAATTCATACAGTCGGTCCGATAATAAAAAATTCTGTAACAAAAAAAGACTGTGAACTTTTACAAAGCTGTTATCGTTCCTGTTTGAATCTTGCAAAAAAAAATAATTTACAAAGCATTGCATTCTGCTGTATTTCTACAGGAGTTTTTTGTTTTCCAAATGAAAAAGCAGCTCAAATTGCAGTAACAACAGTCAAAGAATTTTTAGCAAAAGAAAAATCACAAATGAAGGTGGTATTCAATGTGTTCAAAAATGAAGATTACGAAATCTACAAAAAATTATTCAGCTTGTCCGCAGATTAAAGAATTATTGAATGAATGTGATTCTGTCCTGATTGGAGCAGGAGCCGGACTTTCTGTTTCTGAAGGATTTTCTTACAGCGGAAAACGGTTTGAAAAATATTTTTCTGATTTTAAAAACAAATACGGTTTTTCTGATATGTATTCCGGCGGCTTTTATCCTTATAAAACTTTGGAAGAATATTGGGCATACTGGAGCCGTTATATTTTTGTAAACCGGTTTAACGAAAGTGAAAAAGGAAACGGTGTTTATAAAAAACTTTTTGAACTTGTAAATAAAAAAGATTATTTTGTTATAACGACAAATGTTGATCATCAGTTTCAAAAAGCAGGATTTGATAAATCAAGACTTTTTTACACTCAGGGAGATTTTGGTTTGTTCCAGTGTTCTGTTCCATGTCACAAAAAAACTTATGACAACGAAAAACAAATTCTACAAATGGTTGAACAGCAAAAAGATTTAAAAATTCCTTCTGAGCTGATTCCAAAATGCCCGGTATGCGGGAAACCTATGACAATGAATTTAAGAGTCGACAACTCTTTTATAGAAGATTCTTTTTGGGAAAAAGCCGCCGCACGATATTCCACTTTTATTGAAAAACACCAGAACAAAAAAATTCTTTTTCTGGAACTGGGCGTTGGTTTTAATACACCCGGAATAATAAAATATCCGTTCTGGCAGATGACTTTACAAAATCCCGTGTCGCATTATGTGAGCATCAATAAAGGTGAATCTTATTGTCCGACAGAAATTCAAAACCGCAGTTTTTGCATTGATGAAGATATCGGAAAAGTTTTGGAAAGATTGTAGAAGATTGCTCCTTGTAGAAACAGGTTGCTATAAGCTTAGAAAGCATCGATCCAGGTCAGTTCAGTTTCAAGAATTCTGGTGGAAGTTTATCGCAGAGCCATACTTTTTCATTTCCGATGTAAAACTTTTATATCGCCTAATGAACCACTGATTTTTCGTACTGTTTGATATGTATATGCAACACTATTACCTGCTGTAAAGGTTTCCTCTTTCACCCATCAGAGTATCTCCTTTTGTGAATTAACATAACTGATAAAGTTTTCAAAAGGCAGAAAAGGCTGTTCAATATTTGTAAAAATATATCGTCCAAGATTTTCTGTAATGTTTTTATCAGACTGAACTTTTGTTGTTCTTGAATAGGGGATAGAAACTATGTTTGCACCCATTTCTTTGTAAGGTTTTCTAAGACTTAGAATTGCAGTCGGCTCAAGCTTTTTAAGTAATTCATCATATCCTTATATAGCAATACCTTCAAGCAAAAAAAATTCATTTTATCCGCGTGCACTTCTTTTAAAGGCAAAGTCTTTTTATCTTAAACAAAAGTTTTCTGACTGTATTGAAATATTGCAGAACCTGGTAAATAATCCTGAATTTTCGGCAGAAGCATGGAACAACATTGCAATTTGCAACGAAGCTTTTGGTAACAATGAACGAGCTGAAAAAATTCCAGAAAAACTATTCAATCTCTTTATTTCTAATATCGGATGCGACCCGTTCAGCACAGCAACATACGGACTTTATCTTTTTCGCGTAAAAAATGATGCAACCAGAGGAGCTGATTATTATACAAAAGCCATGAAGCTTGCAAAAAATAATGATCTTTATCAGGAACTTTTTTCAAATGCCGGACGGAACTTGCCCTTTATTATAGTCGAAATAAAATGCAAAAAAGAAGCAAAAGACGAAGCACAACAAATTATAAAAAAATGTCCCGCAACACTTCCCTGGTAGAGTTATAATCAAAAGTTGTGGATTGCCTGAGAAGGCATAGAAAAAGAGGTCTGTCTAAGGTATAGTTTTCTTTGGAAAAAAAATAAACACCGAAGGAGACCTCTTATGAAAAGAATACTGGAAATTGAAGAAAATTCCAATAGTCCGACGATTGATTTGCTTGAAGAAGCAATCCGTGCAAGAGCACGTGAAGTAATTGAAAGTCTTTACGAGGATGAAGTTCAGCGTTTTCTTAATAAAACTTCTTCTATCGTAGACAAAACCGGAAACAAACTTGTAGTAAGAAACGGCTTTCACAAAGAACGGACAATTCTTACTACAAACGGTTACGTTACAGTCAGACTTCCCAGAGTTGATGACCGTGCACTTGAAGAAAAGGATCGCTTTGTAAGCAAAGTCCTTCCTCCGTTTGCAAGAAAAACTCCGACAGTAGAAGCAATACTTTCCGCTGCCTACCTTGCAGGAATTTCTTCAAACAAGTTTTCAGCCATGCTCCATGATGTTCTTGGTGAAGGCTTGATTTGAAATTCCTCGGACTGACAAAAGAGCCAAAATTGGCAGTCTGCGACGGAGCGCTTGGGTTTCAAAATGCAGTTGATGAAATCTGGGGCCAGCTAAAAATTCAGAGATGTTGGTTCCTCAAGTCAACAAAAGGAAACGGCTCTTCCGCTGCTTCTGTTGCAATGGCTTTCAAGCTTTGTCTTCAGGCAGAGAAAAACTGGCGACGGCTCAGGGGATTTAAACAACTTGAACTTGTCGCCAAAAATATAATTTTTGTGTACGGTGAAGAAAAGAAGGCTGCCTGATGAATAAGACACTTTTTTTCAATCCACAACAATTGACAATAACTCCAAACAAATCATCCTCATCATATAAAATCTCACTCTCAAGATGAGCCCACCGTCGGTTTTCATCTAGCGTTTCAAAATAATCCAAAGTTTCGAAAGGCCTCTTTTCAATTTGAAAACCAACTTTTAATCCGTCAATTTCTTTACGGACGCAATGATAAATATAAAACTCTTCTTCGGCCTCTCCAAAAGTTTTTTTCCAATTAAATATTTTTTCGTCTTTAACCATTACAACAAGGTCTACATAACCTCCTAAATGTTGCGTACAAAAGTCCCCTCTTTTTATACTTCCGTTCAAAAGAATAGTCTGAATTCCTTCTTTATACAATTGAGAAACATATTTTTTTGTTGCAGTTTTTAAGTTTTCAATAAGTTCATGCTGTTCTGGTTCAGATGTAAACTGCGTTCTTGTTTTCATATTTTCAATCCCTTTTATTAAATCTTTATCCAAAGTGCAGGACGCATTCCTCCGGTACAGCATCCATCTATAATATTTCCTTTTAATATATTGTTGCCCTGAATTCCTATGTTGCCATCTCCGTGGACATATACTGCTTTTATTCCGACACGGCCCGGAGATCTTGTCCACCACCACCAGACTTGTTCTTTATTATTTTGAAGCCTTGCAATTCGATTGCTGTTATTGATATCTTTTCTTTCAAACCAGTATCTTTGATTTTTGCCGGGCTTGTAGAGTTTTTCAGAACTTCACCAAAATATTTGCATACAATTTCTTCCATACTCAGTAAAAAGATTTTATCTTCTGTATCTGCTCCGCCGTTTGTTCCGTACCACTGGTTATCTGCATTTACATTTTTTGTTGAACAGATTTTCTCCTGTTCTGATTTGGGAAAACTATTATAAAATTCTCCGTTCAAATATTTTCTTAGCGTACAATCAGCCTAAGTTATTTCTGAATATGAACTGTGATAAGATCCTTGCTCTATTATAAATTCTGTCAGCAGAAGTGCTTTATCATCCTGAATATCCAAAACTATCCAGCTGTAATTTCCAAAAGATAACTTATCTCCGATTTGCATTTTTCTCCTATGATAAAGTTTGCGTTTATAAACAGTTTTATTTTATATCCTTTTTGAATAAAATCCTAGAACCAAAAGTTGCCAAAAAGAATCACCGCAAGCAAAAAAAATCTTTCACTTCACGTCTCTCTCATCTCCTGTGTGACAAAAATTTGATTCGTACAATTTGTTGATTATTCGTCCAATAATGTGTATAATTTGGATGAATCGGTAATTGATTGGACGAATGGGGATTATATGCGGAATTTTGATTATTCTAGACTTTTAAATTATAAATGGGATACAGAAACTGTAAATCTGCTAGCAAAAATTCATGAATGTAAAGGACGCCAGAATTTATTTATTCGGCAAAAACCTGTTGAACTGGAACGCCTTGTAGAAATTGCAAAAATTCAAAGTACAGAAGCTTCCAACCGAATTGAAGGTATTGTCACAACTGCTACCCGTCTTAATCAACTTGTAAAAAACAAAACTATTCAGTATTGAAAAACAAATAGAAAAAACAAAAGACGTTTATTACGATACGCTGCAACTTTCAGATTCCGGCTGGGATAAAGGTGAAAATGATTATTCGGCTTTTATAAAATATATGCTCCGGATGATTTTAGCCTGCTATATTGAATTTGAAGAAAGAGTCGGCCTTATGAATTATGCAGGTATAAAAAGTACAGTTTACGATGTTGTGAAAAAATATTGCAATGAAAAAATCGGCACGTTTACAAGCAGCGATGTAATCAATTCATGTCCTTCTGCTGGTCGGTCATCTGTAATAGCTTCATTAAAAAAACTGGCAGAAGAAGGCGTCATACAAAAAGAAGGAAATGGTAAGAATACTTTTTACTACAAGTCCTGACAAATAAAACGTATTTCATGAACAACTCAGATAGCGTTGTTCATGAAAACTTCAGTTGTTACACAACTGTCTTAATTTACTAGTACGCTCACGCGCACTAATTGAACTCAATCGCAAGTTGAAACTTGCTCAATCGTTCAATTTTAAGGAACAAAAAAGACATGCACAAAAATTCCTCCTGTGCTATTATTTATTCAACAAACAAAACTTTTATGGCGGAGTAAAAAATGTGGATTGTTTATGCTGTAGGATCTGCCTTTTTTGCTGGAATTACATCAATTTTGGCAAAGTGTGGAATTAAGAAAACAGACTCAAATGTTGCAACAGCTATCCGAACGGTAATTGTACTGATTTTCTCCTGGCTTATAGTTTTTATAACAGGTTCAGTCAGGACAATAAATGATATTCCGCTTAAAACCTGGGTGTTTTTAATTCTGTCCGGTTTGGCAACGGGAGCTTCCTGGCTTTGTTATTTCCATGCATTGCAGATTGGCGATATCAATAAGGTTGTTCCCATCGATAAGTCGAGTACAGTATTGAGCATTATTCTTGCTGTAATTATTCTGCATGAAAGGATTTCCTGTGTGAGAATAGTTGCTGTCGTTTTGATTGCTGTTGGTACATATCTCATGATCCAGAAAAAAGAATCTTCAGAAAATAAAGATACAAAAAACAAAAGCTGGATATTGTATGCATTCGGTTCCGCAATATTTGCAAGTCTTACGGCAATACTTGGAAAAATCGGAATTACAGGTATAGAGTCAAATCTGGGAACTGCAATAAGAACTTTTGTAGTACTTGTAATGGCATGGATTATGGTGGCAGTTACAGGAAAAATGGGAACAGTAAAGAGCATTCCTCGTAAAGAAATGCTTTTAATCTGTCTTTCAGGAATAGCAACGGGAACTTCCTGGCTTTGTTATTACAAGGCATTGCAGGATGGCCTTGCATGTGTTGTCGTTCTGATTGATAAACTGAGTATTTTAGTTACCATAGTATTTTCCTATGTAGTTTTTAAAGAGAAACTTACAACAAAAGCAGGAATAGGTCTTGTACTGATTGTAGCAGGAACTCTTGCAATGCTGCTGTAAAACGGAACTCACGGCAAGTAAAAAGCTCTTACTTTTCATCTCTCGCCTATAAAAAAGCGAAGACTGTTAGGGCTGAGCAAATCCGTGTGAAAAAAAATATACTAATACTAGCCGAATTTTATTTACTGGTGTAAAATACAACCAACAAATCATGCGAATAAAAAAATTATTTTTGATATCCTTATTTATATTTGTGTCTTTTGCTTCTTCTTTTTCACAGGAACGTGTTCATGCAGATGAATATTATTGTTTGACAGGCCCAGTCAGGCTCAGAAATGAAATGAGTTTTTCAGAAGATGCACTTGTGCATACAACTCTGAACCACGAAGGCGGACTTGCGTTTAAAATTTTGAAAACAGGTAAAAGAGAAAAAGGTGAATATTCAGAAGGCATCTGGCTGTATGTAATTCTGACCTGTTGGGTTTGGGACAATGATGGAAAAATTGTTCCTGAAAATTCCAAATGGTGGCTCTTTTTGAACGATGAAGATATTGTCCATCCTTATTGACAGACACAATAGAAGATACTACTGGAATTTCGTCTTTAAACATCGTTTGTTCCGCCGTTTTTTCAGTAAATGTAAATGAAAATAAAATACTGTTACTAAATAAAATAAGTTTTATATGTTTGACTTTTGCAACAACCTGTCTGATAATACTATATAAGAAATATTTCTAGTGGCAGATTTTTTCAACATTAATTTCAGAAGGAGCAAAAATGAAAAAGACACTTTTAGTATTACCGGCACTTGCACTGGCAACTCTCGCATTTATTGGTTGTTCAAAAAACACAACCGGTAAAATAGTACAAAACAAGGATAAACCTTTTGTATTCTTTAACAGGCAGCCTTCGGATCCAACAACCGGTAAAATCGATATGGATTCAATGAACTGGAATGACAAAACTTATTATGTAGGTTTTGATGCTGCCGGTGGTGGAGCCGTTCAAGGAAAACTTATTACAGATTATCTTGCAAATGCAGATCCTTCTGTAATTGACCGCAATGGAGATGGAATTATAGGTTATGTACTTTGCATTGGTGACGTTGGACATAACGACTCAAAAGCCCGTACACAGGGAATTCGTGAAGCTCTTGGAACATGGAACGGTTCAACTGATCCAACTGTAAACAAGGAAGGTTCTGTAACTGTAGGCGGAAAGAAATTCAAAGTTGTTGAACTTGAAGGAAAAGCCATGACTGGTACCGACGGTTCAACATGGAATGCAAATGCTGCTACAGAAGCTATGGGTAACTGGGCAACAAAGTTTGCAGACAAAATCGATATGGTTGTTTCAAACAACGACGGTATGGCTATGGGATGTCTTCAGGCTTCTAACTATCCGGCAGGAGTTCCTATTTTTGGATATGATGCAAATGCTGATGCAGTTGATGCAATTGGAAAAGGACAGCTTACAGGTACAGTTTCCCAGAACGTAGATGCACAGGCTACTGCAACACTTCAGATTCTTAGAAATCTTATGGATGGACTTACAGGTGCTGATGTTTACAAGAAGGGAATTTCTGAGCCCGACCAGTACGGAAATAAAATTTCTGCCTTTGTTGAATACAAGGCTGATACAAAAGCATTGCTTGCTTCCAACACTGGCGTTAACAAAGATAACTGGAAGGAATATGCAGCGGGTAGCCGTGATAAGGGAATTAAACAGACAACTGCAGAAAAAAAGAAGGTAATTCTTACAATATACAACTCAGCAGATAACTTCCTTTCATCTTCTTATCTTCCGGCTCTTAACTACTATGCTCCATTACTTGGAATTACATTGAATGTAGTACAGGGAGACGGACAGAACGAATCTTCTTGTCTTGATAAGTTTACAAATCTCAACAACTACGATGCCTATGCCATTAACATGGTTAAGACAAACTCTGGTGCTGACTATTTGGACAAACTTAAATACTAGTATAACTGAAAGCCGGTTTTAATAAGACCGGTCTATTAAAAATGGCGTCCGTTTGTTTTTGGAATGGGCGCCTTTTTTTTAATTTATTTTTGAGGTTACTACATGGAAGAAGATTATATGCTGCAGATCAGAAACCTCTCCAAGTCATTTGCAAAAAACAAGGTTCTGGACGGAATAAACCTTTCTGTAAAAAAAGGTTCTGTTCTTGGCCTTATGGGCGAAAACGGTGCCGGAAAGTCTACAATGATGAAGTGCCTTTTTGGAATTTATGCAAAAGATGAAGGTCAAATTTCTCTCTGCGGAAAACTTATTGATTTTAACAGTCCTAAAGAGGCACTCGAAAGCGGAGTAGCAATGGTTCACCAGGAATTAAACCAGTGCCTTGACCGTTCTGTTCTTGACAACCTTTATTTAGGACGTTATCCAAAAAGATTTGGTGTAATTGACGAAGCCAAAATGCTTAAAGATAGCATTAAGCTTTTTGCCTCTCTGAAAATGAATGTCAATCCGCAGCAGATTATGCGAAAGATGTCTGTAAGCCAGAGACAGATGGTAGAAATAGCAAAAGCCGTTTCTTACAATGCCAAGATTATTGTTCTTGACGAACCGACATCTTCATTGACAGAAAATGAAGTAAAAAAACTTTTTTCAATTGTAGACGAGTTAAGAAAAACAGGTGTTTCTTTTGTTTACATTTCCCACAAAATGGATGAAGTGTTTCAGATATGCGATGAAGTTTCAGTTTTGCGTGACGGCAAAATGATTATGACAAAGCCTATTAAAGAAACCAACATGAATGAGTTGATTGCGGCAATGGTCGGTCGTTCACTTGAAAAACGTTTTCCGGATGCAGACAATGAACCCGGTGATTACATTTTTGAAGTTAAAAACTTGAGTACAAAATATGAACCTGTCCTTGAAGATATTTCGTTCAAGGTAAAGAAAGGTGAAATTTTTGGACTTTACGGTCTTGTAGGAGCCGGACGTTCAGAGTTGCTAGAAGCAATGTTTGGAATAAGAACAGTTGCTTCTGGAGAAATGATTTACAGCGGAAAAAAACTTCATTTTAATTCCAGCCGTGAAGCCATGGACAATTCCTTTGCGCTTGTTACCGAAGAACGTAAATTAAACGGAATGTTTGCCAAGGCCGACATTGAGTTTAATACAGTAATTACAAATCTTGAATCATACAAGTCCAAGGGAATTCTTTCCAACCAGAAAATGTATGAAGCTGCAATCCGCGAAGTAAAACTTATGCACACAAAATGTGTTTCTCCCAACGAACTTATAAGTTCGCTTTCGGGCGGAAACCAGCAGAAAGTAATTATAGGTAAATGGATTGAACGCCAGCCTGAAATATTTTTACTTGATGAACCGACCCGTGGAATTGACGTGGGTGCCAAGTATGAAATTTATCAGCTTATAATCAATATGGCAAAGCAGGGAAAAACTATAATTGTAGTTTCAAGCGAAATGCCGGAAATCTTGGGAATTACAAACCGCATTGCAGTTATGTCAAATCATAAACTTGCAGGTATTGTAGATACAAAAGAAACTAATCAGGAAGAGCTTCTCCGCCTTTCTGCAAAATATCTGTAACGAGGAGGATTTACATGGAAAATATTTTGGAAAATGATGCCAAACTAAAAGAATATAGCGAAAAACTTGATGCGCTCAGAAAAGACGGTGTCAATAAAATTACGGAACTTCGCCAGGATATAGCGGCTGCTAAACGCAATAAACTTTTGGATAAAACCCAGCGTGAAGAACGTATAGCTTCTGATATGAAGGTTCTGGAAGATGCGCGAATTGTTGCTGAAAAAAACAAAGAAGAAATTGCATCTCTTACCAAAGAAAGTGTTGCCTATACAAATTCTATCGCAGTTAAATATATTGAAGATGTAAAAGCAGAGCAAAAAGAAGTTATTGTAAAGGCAAAAGATGAATACTCAGAGAATATTCAAAAGATAAAAAGCAGTTTTGCCGCAAAAAAAGCAGAAATTGTAAAAAGCTATGAAGGCAAAACTGATGATGTTTCCAAAGCCAACAAAAAGAGGGATATTAACAACTGCGCTTACGAATTGAAGTCTGCTCTGTTTGACGAGAAGAGCCACCGCAATAATAAAATTCAATTTGCAAAGATGGCAATTAATCAGGCTTATGTAGACCGCGTTCAGAAAAACCGTGCATTCAGAAACGGCGTTCCTTATATTGCAGAAGATATAGGTCTTTCCTGGCAGAACTACAAGAATTCCTTTAAGGCATCAAAATTCTTCCTTGATAACGGGTTGTATATTACAATCATAATTTTCTTTATTGTTTGTATTATCATTGCTCCACTTACAGGAAACGGCGCCCTGTTTAGTCTGCCCAATATCTTTACAATTCTTGAACAGTCTTCAACCCGTATGTTCTATGCTTTGGGAGTTGCCGGATTAATATTGATTGCCGGAACCGACTTGAGTGTAGGACGAATGGTTGCGCTTGGGTCTGTAGTCACTGGATTGATTTTGCATCCCGGAAAAAATATTGTCACTATGTTTAAAATGGGACCATGGGATTTTACTGCAATGAGTATCGGCGGACGTCTTGCATTTGCATTGTTTCTTTCTATATTGCTATGCGTAATCTTTAGTGCCTTTGCCGGTGTCTTTACTGCAAAGTTAAAAATCCATCCGTTTATTTCTACACTGGCCACACAGCTTATTATTTACGGTTTGCTTTTCTTTGGAACTTCGGGAACTCCTGTAGGTTCAATTGATGGTAAAATCAAGGACATGATTGGAGGTCGTTGGGTAATGGGTGTAATAAACGGTGAATTGGTTACATTCCCGAAACTAATTATTCCTGCGATAATTGCAATCTTTGTAGCGTGGTTTATCTGGAACAAAACAACCTTTGGAAAGAATATGTATGCCGTTGGTGGAAATTCAGAAGCGGCTGCAGTAAGCGGAATTTCGGTATTCTGGACAACGATGGGTATCTTTATTATGGCCGGAATTTTCTATGGCTGCGGTGCCTTTTTGGAAGCATTCAAAGCAAATGCCTCTGCCGGAACAGGACAGGGGTATGAGCTTGATGCAATTGCTGCTTGTGTTGTAGGAGGAATTTCCTTTAACGGAGGTATAGGAAAAATTTCGGGAGCTGTAATTGGTGTAATAATTTTTACATCACTTACATACTGTCTTACATTCCTTCGTATTGATACAAATCTTCAGTTTGTATTTAAAGGACTTATTCTGATTGCAGCCGTAGCATTGGATTCTATCAAGTACCTTAAGCGCAAGTAGTCTTTTGGTTTAAAAAATTAACGGGCAGTCCTGATTTTTTTAGGCTGCCCGCTTTTTTTATTTAACAACTTCGAGACTTACATTGTCTATATCTACGTTGTGTGGTTTTGAAATCCTTTTTCCGCAAACAGCACCAAGCGAAATACTCAGCATAGCCGACGGATTTCCTGATTCCATAGAAAATTCATATTTGTATTTTTTGTTAATTTTCCCGGTTCCCATTCGCAGGAAAACAGATGAAACTCATCGGAAAATGCATTGTCACCAAGAAGAATACTTCCCTGGCTTTCTGCGTGCGGACTTCCGTAGTGAACTGTTCCAAATGCTTTGCTTGTGTCGCTGCCTACGACTTCCATAATGTAAATTTCTTCGCAGCATGGCCATTGTCCGTAAAAACTTTCATCTTCTGTTGTATTTGTAAGTTCATTTACGCCACAATTCAAGAAGTTCATTTCTTATTGAATCATAGTGATTGCCGTAAATTCCAAAATCTTTTTCTTTGTAAGTCCATACTGAATATCCGATCATATTTTTTTTGAAAACATAATCAACATCCTTAAACCATCTGAGTGTGTCTTCTACAGGTGCACGGTCAATTACACCGAACTCACCGCAGTAAAGTTTTACATCCGCTTTTCGTGCAGCATCGATTGCGGCTGTAATCATTTCTTCGATGAAGGAGATTCCCATTTTTGCAGAAGCACATTTTACGACAGCTTCACCCTGATATCCTATCGGAATACTTTTTTCACGGTAAGACTCCATTGTTCCCGGATAAGTTATGTCTTCGCAATCTTTTATGGCCGGAACCCAGTATGCTTTCTGATGGGTAAACAGCAGCGGTTCATAAAAATGGAATGTCCAGATAATGTTTTTGTCTGCCGGCTGTTCAAGGAATTTTAATGTGTTAGCGCTGTTCCATTGAATTCCACCGTAGATAATAATTGTATCAGGGGCATTTTTCCTTATAACCGCAACTGTTTTTTTTATGAGAGAATTCCATGAATCTGTATTTTCTTTTTCTACAACTTCATTAAGTATTTCAAAAGCTACGTTTGTAAATTTGGAAAATGTTTTTGAAATTTCATTCCACAAATTCAAGAAACGCTGCTGAAGGTTTTCGTTTCCAAAAAGATTGTTTTTACACGAATCTCCCGCATTGTTAAAATCATAACCAAACACTTTGTGTAAATCGATGATAATATCAAGACCGTAAGTTGCACACCATGTGATTATTTTTTCAACAAGTTCAAAACCATCTTTTTTGTAAATTCCGTCTTCAGTTTCAAAAACTTCGTAGTCAACAGGAAGCCTCACATGGTCAAAGCCGTCCAATTTAATGCGCATTATATCTTCCTGTAATACAAAAGAATTATAATGTTCCAGCTTGTGATTGCACTGTGACAGAAAGCCGCCCAAATTGATTCCGTGTTTAAGATTCATTTTCTTCCCCATAAACTTTAACTGACTAAATAAATATTTCTCAAGTCTGCAGCCTTGATTCTGAATTAATTTTCACACATAAAAAGTGCAAAATATATCTTTTGTATGCTAAAAATATCTTTTATGTGCTATAATAATTGTATGGATGACAAGAAAAAACTCTTTTACAGGGAATTTGTAAACCGTGAGAATGATTTTGTGCGTGCACCTCTTGTTCCCGAAACGGAATTCTTTTCGGCAATAAAAACCGGCAATGTAAAAAAAGTGAAAGAATTGTGCCGTGAACCCCTTGATGAAAAAAACGGACTTGGTGTTCTGTCTACTAATCCCCTCAGAAATTTAAAATATCATTTTGTAATTACGGCTGCAATGATAGCCCGTTCCTGCATTGAAGGCGGAATGGAATTTTCCAGAGCGTACAGTATGAGTGATGTTTATATTATGGAAGCAGACATAATGACTGATGTTAAAGAAATCTCTTCTCTTCATAAAAAAATGTGTCTTGAATATACTTCAGAAATGAAGCGCATATCGCAGAAAAGAATTTATTCAAAATATGTAAATGCCTGTTTGAATTTTATTTACGAAAATCTGCATGATAAAATTACGGCAAAAAAACTTGCAGAAGTATCCGGGCTGAGCGAAAGTTATATTCTCAGGTTATTTCATAAAGAAACGGGAAAAACAGTACAGGAATATGTTCTTGAAAAAAAAATTGAAACTTCAAAAAATATGCTTCGTTATACAAAATGTTCACTTTCAGATATAGCACTTACTCTCGGGTTTCCCAGCCAGAGCTACTGGACGCAGGCATTCAGAAAACTCGAAGGAACAACGCCGGCAAAATATAGAAAATTCAATTTATAAATTTATTCCGGGCACGAAATGGACATTAATTTTTCTACACTTTTATGAAGCAGTCTGCATAATTCTGTATCCGGAACTTTATAGTAAACTTCTTTTCCGCCGCGCCGGCTTACAATAAGTCCTGCCGACTTCAAGAACTTTAAGTGATGACTTACTGCAGGGCTTGTCATTTCCAGAAGTGAAGCGATGTTTAGAACACATTCTTCGCAGTGGCATAATGTCCAGAAAATGCGCAGGCGACTCGAGTCATCAAGCAGTTTGAATGTATCTGCAAGTGAATTGAAATCCTGTTTTTTTGCCAGCATTTTTCTGAGATGTGTTTCAATATTTTTTTCCCCGTGATTATGCGGAAGTGAATTATCGCTCATAAATTTAAATTAACACTTTTTTTTAAATAATTCAACCGTTGCTTGACTGTTTAATTGATACGCGTTATAGTTGATATAAACGATTAAACAAACGTTTAATCAAAAAAAATAAAGCGGGGTAAACATGACAGACGAACACAAATCAACTCTTACAAAAATTATAGTTTCATTTGCAATGCTTGTTGTACTTAATATCATTCCTGTTTTTTTGGGACAGGTCGCAGAAAGTACAGCCTGGAAAATAACAAGTGCAGTACTTTATCTTGTCTGCTATCTGATTATCGGATTTGATATTTTAAAGGAAGCTGTCGAAGGAATAATGCATGGTGAGGTTTTTGACGAAAACTTTTTGATGGCGGTTGCAACAATTGGTGCTATCGCGCTTGCAGTTTATTCCAAAAGTACAGATTTCAACGAAGCCGTTGCGGTAATGCTTTTTTATCAGGTTGGTGAATTTTTCCAAAGTTATGCAGTAGGAAAAAGCCGCCGCAACATAACCGAACTTATGGACATACGCCCCGACTATGCAAACATCGAGCGCGACGGTAAATTAGAGCGTGTTTCTCCGGAGTCAGTAAAATGCGGAACTACAATCATTGTACAGAGCGGCGAAAAAATTCCACTCGACGGAATTATTGTAGAAGGAAACTCAACTCTCAACACTAGTGCTCTTACAGGTGAAAGTGTTCCGCGCGAAGCAAAAGCAGGGGATGAAGTAACAAGCGGCTGCATAAATCTTACAGGCGTTCTTAAAATCAAAACGACAAAAGAATTCGGTGAGTCAACTGTTTCAAAAATCCTTAAGCTTGTAGAAGAATCAGGTGAAAGAAAAGCCAAATCAGAAAACTTCATTACAAAATTCGCTGCGGTTTATACTCCTGCAGTTTGTATCGCGGCCTTTGCACTTGGTGTCCTTCCGCCGATGATTCAAATTATTTTGGGAAACAGTCCCAGCTGGTCCGTCTGGATTTACCGCGCGCTTACCTTCCTTGTAATAAGCTGTCCCTGTGCTCTGGTCATAAGTATTCCGCTTTCTTTTTTTGCAGGAATCGGTGGTGCAAGCCGTGAAGGAATTTTAATCAAAGGTTCAAATTATCTCGAAACACTCAGCAAAGTCAGAACCGTTGTTTTTGACAAAACAGGAACCCTTACCAAAGGAGTTTTTGAAGTAACAGGAATTCACCACAATGAAATTGAAAATGAAAAAATAATTGAATACGCAGCCCTTGCCGAATGTGCCTCAAGTCATCCGATAAGCAAAAGTCTTCTTCTTGCCCACGGAAAAGAAATTGACCGCAGCCGTGTAACAGACATTCAGGAACTTGCCGGGCTCGGGCTTACAGCAAATGTGGACGGTATAAAAGTTGCTGTAGGAAACTCAAAGCTCATGAATAAACTGGGACTTTCCTATGCCGAATGCCACAGTGCCGGAACAATTGTTCACGTTGCCCTTGACAACAAATATGCAGGACACATTGTGATAAGCGATGTTGTTAAAAACGAAAGTGAACGTGCAGTTTCTCTGCTTAAAAAATACGGCGTCAAAAAAACAGTCATGCTCACCGGAGACTCTGATAAGGTTGCGCAGAAAGTGGGAGCGCAGTTAAAAATAGATGAGATTCATTCCGAACTTCTTCCTTCAGACAAAGTAGGCTGGGTAGAAAAACTTCTTGAACAGAACAGTGCAAAAGAAAAACTTGCCTTTGTAGGAGACGGAATAAATGACGCGCCTGTTTTGGGAAGAGCCGACATTGGTATAGCAATGGGAGCATTGGGAAGCGATGCTGCAATAGAAGCCGCCGATGTTGTCCTTATGGATGACAATCCGGTTAAGATTGCCCGCGGAATAAAAATAAGCCGCAAATGTCTTGGTATAGTTTACCAGAATATTGCGTTTGCCCTTGTAGTAAAGTTTTCATGCCTTGCGCTCGGAGCGTCCGGCTTTGCAAATATGTGGCTTGCAATTTTTGCAGATGTCGGTGTAACAGTAATTTCTGTTTTTAATGCAATGCGTGCGTTAAGAACAAAATAATTTCAAAAAAGTTTAACGGTTTTTCGATTGCCGCCTGAACAGTCTGTCAAACAGCTTTCTGTTTTTGGCGGCATCATTCTGTACTTTTTCATAATATTTCATTATATCAGCCGTTTCTCCCGCGACAAGAAGTGCCATTTCTGCATCAAGAACGGTGTCCGGTGCTACTGCCGTTGTTTTTTTCATTTATTGCATCGCTTATATAAGCATTGTGAATCATGCCTTTGTATTTTTTCTACAACCTCGCGGTCCCTGTTCAAAATAATAATTTCTGCACCGGCTTCAAGCATTGCGTCGGTAACTCTGCATCCGAAAGTTCCAAGTCAATAACGCAATTGCAGCTATAATATCCTCTGTTTTCTGTAAAATTAATTTTGCAAAACTAAATCTGCATTTTCTTTTATGCGGAATGCTTCAAAATATTCTTCTTCAAGCGGAATCCATTTTGAAAAAAACATTTGTGCTTTATCTGCATTTCTGAGCAGAATCCTGTTTTTCTGTTTATCTTTATCAATGTCAGCAAAAACACATAAGTCATAAAATTTCCGCAGTTCCGGACGGCAGGAATATACACCTTCAACAACAGAAATCTGCGCAGGTGTACAAAAAATTTCTTTTCCAAAACATGATGCAAAACACTCATACGGTTTGTAAGAAAAACTTTCACCGCGTGAAAGTGGAAGAAGAACTTCTTTTAGAAATCTTTCGTGGTCAACATTTTGTCCCGGAGAAGCAAAGCGTTCTGCCGTTCTCATCTGCGGTAAAAGAAAAAAATCATCCATGTGAAAAACTGTCGCGCCGAATTCTTTTTTCAAAACAGAAGCAAGTGTGCTTTTACCTGCGGCACATCTTCCGTCCAGCGCGATAATGCACGGACGCTTTTTTATCAAAGATAAAATTTTTTTTGCGTCATTTAAAATTTTGTTTTCCTGCGCGACAGTCATTTTCGTTTAGTTCTGTTTTTCTGAAAGAGAATCTACCCAATAAACAAACGGCGGAATAAAAGCAAGCTGCAGTACAATTCCAGGAAGACATTTCGGTACTGCCATCCATATTCCCAAAACAGAAACTCTTTCATTCTTAAAAAGACAAACTGCAACAATTGCTGCAACCATGTAAAGTACGCGTCCTGTAATCATGGTAACTAAAACTTTAACTGCAGCCGGAATTTTTACACATCTTAAAAGTCCTGCCGCAAGTCCGTAACCAAAAAGTTCCGCTGTCATAAAAGGAAGCATTGCCGCAACAGGCATTCCCGAAATTAAATAAGAAACAAGCGGTGCAAAAAGTCCTGCCGCTGCTCCTGCAAAAGGACCTGCAAGAAGACCCGTTACAATAACAGGAATGTGCATCGGGCTGAACACTATTCCGGCTGCTGTTCCACTGCCTGAAATTTTTCCAATCAGGTGAAAAATCTGTGGAAGAATAACGCATGCCGCAACAGATGCCAGCATGGCAAGTGACTGTACCTTAATCGATAATTTTTTTTTCTGTACAAAATAATTTGAATAATTCAATTTAAACCTCCTGTATTCTTCCATTATAATGAATTTGAATAAAAATCTCTACAATAAAAATCTGACAGTAAAAAAACACAAAAACAGATTGTAACTTATTAAATACGAAGAAGGTTAAAAGCACAATGAAAGAAAAAAAATAATTCTTGCGGTCGTGTTTTTCCTTTTTACAGGTTTACAGAAATTTCATTTCCGCAGGAATTTTCCAAAACAGCACTCGATCTCATAGATTCGTCTTTGAATAAAGAAAATAAAAAATAGTAAAAAGAATATTCCAGAATTCAATTCAGTCAGACAGATTACTCTGGTTTTTATGATAGCTCTTTTTTCTATATACATTTTTTTGTCTGCAGTCTGGATCAGTTTGTCAATGGTTAGATTCTTGTTTTCTGCATGGGAAGCAAAACCGCAGGCAATGCTCAGTTCATATTTAAATTCCCTGTTTTCTGCCGCAATTTTCTTTTTGAATTTATCCAGAATAAGATTTATTTTTCTGCTGTCAACATAAATCAGTGCAATAAATTTATCCCCTCCGTAACGGTAGACTTTTCCGTATTTGCCGAATGAATAATCAATGCAAATTCCTGCCAGCCGCAAAAGTTTATCGACGGCACTATGACCGTAAGTGTTATTTATTTTTTTCAAACCGTTCGAATCAAAAGAAAAAACGATAAGATCTTCACACAGTTTTTCGCGCAGTTCATTTGTATCTGTTTCAAAAGCGTGTCTGGTCCCGTAAGCGCATCCGAAATGGAATTTCTGATAATATTTTTCATCTGTCTGTCAGCACAATTACTTGAGTCAAGGTATGGTTTAAGGAACGGTTTCATTCCCAGACGGTTTGCAATTTCTATGGCAACTTCAATGTCCGAACCTGCATAACTTCCGGCAGATTTCAATTTTAAGGAACATTTTCTTTCATTATATAAGCTATTATTCAGTTTTTAAGGTATAAAATTCTCATTTTTAAAGGCGGAAAAGCAAATTGAAAAATTTCAAAAAATTTTAAAAAAAAGAAGAATTTAGTGTTGACAC
>OLHA01000022.1_pt1 | contig 97626 bp, 93 predicted proteins | sample 1605961 | NCBI WGS metagenome assembly OLHA01 (sample SAMN03283288) | human gut metagenome | biome: human-associated habitat; material: feces | host: Homo sapiens | place: Peru | collected 2012
ACTACTATTAGGACTTGGTTTCCACTGCTTTTTTATTTAGGTAAAGAAAAACTGCGTCACAGCCTTGGCAGGCCATCGCGCAGCGATTTTGTTCAATTTTAGTTTATAGATTTGCTTTTACATCAACAAAAGACATGTTAATCTATGTCTGTGAAATATCAGAACGCATCATAATGGATATGATAGAGTTTAATAAGCTCTGATAATAGGAGAAAGAGTAGAAACTATGATTTATATTGTAGACAACATCTCAAATTATTTAATATATTTGTTTATAATCTATTTTGGATTTAGGATCAGTCCAAGAAGAAATAAATTTCTTCTTGGCATATCTGCATTGATTGTGCTGTTTGCAGGAACTTTCAATGCATATTATGATGTCAATTCTCCGATTGTTTATATCGTTTGGAGTGTGCTTTCAATCTGTTTGTTTTTCGAGGATCGTTTAGGACATTTGATTGTATTAAGTGCTGCCCTCATGTATTTTACCGGAATCATTGATACATTTAGTGTCATGTTGATACAGGTTATAATGATAGGCGGGGGTATTAACAGTACAGATATCGCCTGGTGGATGGAACCCGCTTATTTGCTTTCGTTCCTAATATATCTTTTGGCATACCTGCGAATTCTGAAAAAATATGAAGTTTATATGTGCGACATAGAGTTCAAATACAAGTTCGCGCTTTTAATGCAGGGCAGCATTTTTCAAATATTTTACAACTTTGTTTTTGCTTTTTTTAATAAGAATCATACGATGTATGGTTGGGATGCCTATGCAGTATTTTTTATCAGTATCATGGGAGTAATCTATTCGATTTTTCTTACGCTTAGCCTTGCTGTTAAAAATATACTGTCAAACAGGCAGAACAAGGAACTTCAATCTTTTATGTATATGCAAAAACGGCAATATGAATATCAATTACAGCAGTCGGTAGCTGTACGGCATTTTAAACATGATTTGGTAAATCATATTGGCGTTCTTAGAGAGTTAATGAACGAAAAAAGGACAAAAGAAGCCAAAGAGTACATAGAAACTATCTGGAATATTCAAGATGAGTTTGATTTAAAGATTCATACAGGAGATAGTTTTCTCGATATTATTGTTAATTATTATTTGTATTTGGCGATAAAGGAAAATATAGAGTTTGTTGTTTATGGAAAGCTGACTGAAAAAATGCCTTTTGAGATGTTTGACATTACCACATTAATGGGAAATATATTGCAAAACGCTTTTGAAGCAACGATAAAAGCTGATGTTCCCAAAATACGTGTTGAACTTATAGAACATAAGGAAGAAATTTTTATTGTTGTCAGTAACAGTGTAGAAAAAAAAGTCAATACCAAAACAGACTTCTTTATAACATCAAAAAAAGATAATAAAAATCATGGTTTTGGTCTAAAAAATATCACTGCAACTGTTAAAAAGTATCATGGAGAATGTTATATGGAATCCATAACGGAAAATAAAGAAGCTTCTTTTAAAATCAGTATTGCTATACCAACTGCCAAAGCAAAGGAGAAAGAGGAATGAAAATAGGTATTGTAGAAGATGAAGCAGTATGGAGAGATAAGATACAGACGATGATCGAAAGATATTGCAGAGATAAAAATATTCCATTTCAAATCAATTCCTATAGTAGTGGAAAAGAATTTATGAAAAATCCCGATATTGACCTGTTATTTTTGGATATTGAACTTGCAGAGGGCGAAGATGGTTTTCAAATTGCGGAACAATTGATGCATTGTGGGAATAAAAGTAAAATTTGTTTTTTGACTTCTCATACGGAGCAGGCAAGGTTAGGATATAAAGTGAATGCCTTCAGATATATAGATAAAAGACATTTGGAAGAAATAGATGAAACACTTGATTCCTTCTTGAAAACAAAGATTCAGGACCAGATTATTTCTTGCAATGATACCGCTGGGATTCGCATAAATATAGACTTAAATGAACTTCTTCTTGTTGAAACATATGGAAGAAAGTTAAGATATCTTATGCTTAATGGAAAGGAACATTTTTGTGATGGACAGATATCAGAAGCTGCGCGAAGCTTATCCCAATTTGGATTCTTTCAGATACATCGGTCGTATATCGTCAATTTAAAATATATTGAAAAAGTAAACAGCCATGAAGCTATGCTTTGCAACGGATTAAAAGTAATTATTGGGAGAGCCCATAATAAAGCGTTTAAGAAGGCTTTTTTTGAATGGAGAATGTGGTTTGATAATTGATTTTATGTCATTTGCGCAAAAATAATGTCGTTTGTGCATGTAGTATTTTTTTATCCTTTTTGCTGTGATATAAATAAAGCATCAAAAATTATATGCGGAGGATGAAAAAATGGTACAAGTACAACATATTTCTTTTAAAGATTGGAACCCAATTGGAAAACCACACAAAAAACCATATGGAAGCAATGGGGATTCGCTGAGCCGTGTAAAAGATAGAACTTTAAGTAATGCCGTTTTAAACAGAAACAAGCCAACAGAAAACAAAGATCCATTTGGCGAGGCAGCAACACTTGAGTTAACACATGACTATGTTAAAGAAAAAGCGGCATCTACTGATATGGTATCTGCAAGTAGAGCGGCTGCCCGTACATTAAAAGTTGGAAGTAGGGGAGATGATGTGAAAGCGTTGCAGGCTAATCTGAACCAGCTTGGCTATAATGCTGGTACGCCTAATGGAATTTTTGGAACTAGTACAAAGAATGCTGTCATTTCCTTTCAAAAGACATATGGGTTAAGTGCAGACGGAATTGCAGGGACGAATACACTTGATGCAATAAGTACCACTGTAAACCGGAAGAATAAAAAAATTTTGTCTAAAGGGCAAGTTAGTAATGACGTTAAAAATTTACAAAATAACTTAATTTCTTTAGGTTATCTTTCGGGGACGGCAGATGGCGCATTTGGTAAAAATACAGAGAACGCAGTTATAGCGTTCCAAAAAAAGCATGGATTAACACCAGATGGGCTTGTAGGGAGTGATACGAAAAAAGCCATAAATAAGGCGATAAAGAATAGCGGATCTACAACGCCATCTAATCCAACAGGAAATGCACAAAAAATTCAAAAAATGCTGGATAATTTGAAAAATGATACATCATTAGGTCTTTCTGCTGATAAAAAAACTGCCATGTTAAAAGCTGCGAAAAGACTATTAAATGAGAATTACGAAGTTGAGTTTGTTGCTGGTGTACTTGGTAATATACAAAACGAAGGAACCCCAGGAAAGTTTGAAAGTTCTAATTATGTATCTAATCCCAGTGCAGAGCCATCGTATTTGAAATATATGGATAAACATTTTGATTATCGTAAAAAATTTTCGGGAAAATCCATACAAGATGTAGGTTTGAGTGCAGCGATTGACTTGGCGAATAAGGCTAAAAATAGCGGATATACAGGAAAGTTTGGATTAGGAATGATTCAATGGACTGGCGAGCGTACAGTTTCTCTTTTAAAATCGTATCAAAAGTACGCAACCAGTGACAAGCCTACTAAGGAAGAATGTATTACAGCAGAAGTCAACTTTATGGTAGATGAGTTGAAAGGCAACTATGCATCAGTATATAATACATGGAAGAATGGAAGCAAAACGGCTAGTAGTGCTGGTGACATAGTTTGCAGAAAGTACGAAGTACCAAAAAATACAGAAAACGAAGCTAAAAGCAGGGCACAAAATGCAAAAAAAATATATAATGTATTGCTGAAGTAGGAGGAGTTATCATCAATGAAAAAAGTAACATGGATATTGGCATTTGCGGTGGTAATGTGTATACTTTCATCATGCGGTCAAACAAAGAACTCGGAAAATACGCAGATGAATGTAATAAGTCGTACTACAGAAATTAACGATGACTCAAGTGAAGTTGAAGAGACACAGAGTGATGACGCTTCTGCTTCAGCTAATACTAATCCTATAAATGGTCATAAAGAAGATGAGCAATCAGTAATCAATGAAGTTCCAGAAACTCAGAATGATAATATTGAAGAAGAACAATCAACAACTGATGAAGCCAAACCTGATTTATATGAGGGTGAGTATTCGGACTATGATGTTAATGAGCCCTCATTAGAAATCAAAAAAAATAATGATGAAACATATCAAATTCAAATAAAAATATATAGGTTATTTTATTTAGATGATGGTGTGGGAAAGGTGACAGAAAAAGGATTGGAATTTGAAGCAACAGGTCCTAATGGAAATAAGGTTAATGGAGTAATAAGATTAGAAGAAGATATTGCAATGGTAACCTTTTTTAGCCAAGAATGGATAGATTTTGCAGGCCTGAGCAAATATAAATTTTATAAAACATCAAATGTACCTGACATTTATGTGTATGAATAAATTTAATTGTGCGACTAAAAGATAACGGGTTTGGGCTCGCTATCTTTTATGTCAATATATTTAAAAGTATGCTTTTCCTTTATCAGTAGGAGGAAATGATAAACAAATCGCGAAAATCATTAGAAATAAACGAGTTCAAAATACTATATAATTAAAATATTATAAGAGCAGAGATTTCCTGCTGTTTTCTTCTTATTTCACATCTCCCCAGAATTCATTCCACTCACCGCCACCCATAGTGACAAAATATTTCAGCCAGACCTTCCACTGATCCATCTCTTCATCCGTCTCATGATCCTTAATCACCGAAAGCAGCCGATCCATCCGCACAATGTAATCCGGATCTTTTACAAAATGCTTTTCATCATAATAGCGTTTTAATTTATGTATTGCTGCAATTGCGGCTTTTTCCGTAAATCGTTCCTGTTCGAGTGCACAGTTATATTCCGGCACAGAATGAATGTAGTTCACACACGCACGATACCACTTTATCATAGCTGTTCTAACACCTCATCTCCATACCGGGCACGGATCTGCTGTTCCAACGAGACAAACACTCCAATATACTGATGCAGAATTTTTTCAACCAGTTGCTGTGCTGCTTCTTCATTATAAATATGTGTGGTATCATTTCGATCACGCAGCATTTCCAGCCATACATCTTCTTCCATAAAATGAAAATAGGCATACGCGGTCTTAATAATTTCTCTGGGAGATCCCGTTGCCGCCTGATTTGCTCCTTCATACCTCAACAACTCCTTTAATACCTTCCCGCCTAATTCAAACTGAATATAAAATTTATCTATAATGCCACTTACTATAAATTCGTTGGTGACATCTTCCTGTTCTGCCCGACAAAGCACCTGCAAATGTCTGACATACTGATCAAACTTTTTCATATAAAACAACCCCATCTTTCTCTATCTCGGATATCAATTCAGATGACACGTATTTATCATCCATATTGATAATATCCAGCTTTAAAAGCGACCACAGATCTTCATTTAAACTATCTGACAAGCCTCCAAAATCTGCACATCCATAAATCGCCAGATCGATATCGCTTTTTGGCATATTAGTTCCACGCGCACGTGATCCAAATAATACTACTTTTTTTACCTGATATTTTTTTGAAATTTCCACTATCTGCCGATATACATTTTGTATGTTATGGTCTTGATTCTCTTTCATCACAATCATTATCCCTGTTTTCTGTTATTTCAGTGATCTTATTATACGCCAGATTCTATAAGGAATGCAACCAGCCTCTACTTCTCCTCCGTCACAACCGGCACTTCCCGCTGTTCCACAGATGTAGAAAACACAATCTGCGTCTTTGTGCGCCCAAACTGCTGCAGTTCATTGATAAAATGATCCAGCTGTGCCGTGGTCTCAAACAACGTCTCAATCAGCATCGAATAATCCCCTGTCACACAATTGCACTCCACCACATTTGGAATTTTTTCAATGAACGGATAAAATACCGGCTTCTGCAGCGGCTCCACCTCCAGATTGATGAAAGCCTTAATATGGTAATTAAGATACTGCGGATTTACCCTTGCCGTGTAGCCGATGATCACACCCTCATGTTCAAGTTTTTCAATTCTTGCAGACACCGATGGTGATGACAAAAATACCTGTGCGGCAATCTCCTTGAGCGGTGTGCGGGCATTTTTCTGCAGAATCTGTATAATTTTTTTATCTACTTTATCCAGTTTTTTCATGACACAAACCTCGATTTTTCCATAAATACGCAAAGAAGGACACCTGCTTAGACGCCTGTGTCCTTCTTTTCACAATCATTTTTAAATTATGAGGTCATTATAGCACAGGTATTTACATTTGCAATCCCCAATAACAGCTCATTTTTTATATCCCACCCCTGTAAAATTGCCTTATTTTATTAGGTTTCCTCTATTTTTTCTTTATTTTATTTGTCTATATATCTTAATTTCTGGCTGTTTTTCCAAATATCGCTTAAAGTATTTACCTTTGATGTCAGGAGTGCTATTCTCGTCCCATTGAAAAAAGCGCGCAGAAAAGAAACAAACAGACAACTGATAACAGAAGAATATAAGGAGATCAAGTTATGAAAGAATACATGCGTTTAGAATCAGATTCCATCGGAACCATGGAAGTACCCGAAGATGCTTATTACGGAGTACAGGCTTTACGGGCAAAAGAAAACTTCCCGATCACCGGCACCCGGTTACACCCCGTTTTCATTAAAAACCTTGCAAAAATAAAACGGGCAGCCGCCATTACCAACCGGAAAGCCGGAAGGTTGAAACCGGAAATTGCCAACGCCATCGAATCGGCATGTAACGAAGTCGTCTGTGGCATGTTTGACAAAGAATTCATTGTTGACGGCATCCAAGGCGGTGCCGGCACCAGCGCCAACATGAACATGAATGAAGTCATTGCCAACCGCGCCATCGAAATGCTCTGTGGCAAAAAAGGAGACTACACCATTGTTCATCCAAACGACCACGTCAATATGGCACAGTCCACAAACGATGTCATTCCAACCGCCGGAAAATTAACGGTTCTGGATCTTCTCAAACCTTTAGACAAAAGCCTTTCCCTTTTAACCGATGCATTATATGACAAAGCTGCAGAGTTTGATCACATCGTAAAAATCGGACGTACACAGCTCGAAGACGCTGTGCCGATGCGTCTGGGTCAGACGTTCCATTCTTATGCCACCATGATTTCCCGTGACCGTGACCGTCTTACAAAAGTCCGCACGGAAATGTATCCCGTAAACATGGGTGCAACCGCTATCGGCACAGCAATCAATACGTCCCCGTTTTATCTGGATAATATTGTACCAACCCTTGGAAAGATCACCGGCTACCCACTGACCCAGGCCGACGATCTGTTTGATGCCACCGAGAATCTGGACGGATTTGTACGCGTTTCCTCCTGCCTGAAAGCATGTGCGGTCAACTTATCCAAAATGTGTAATGATCTGCGTATCCTTGCAAGCGGACCAAAAGCCGGGTTCGGTGAGATTACACTTCCGGCTATGCAGAATGGTTCTTCCATTATGCCCGGCAAAGTCAATCCAGTCATCCCGGAAGTTGTCTCACAGGTTGCGTTTCATATTATCGGTCACGACACGACCATCACTATGGCGGCGGAAGCCGGTCAGATGGAATTAAACGCTTTTGAACCGGTTGTTTTTTACAATCTTTTTGACTCCATTACCACACTGACACACGCAGTGGATACTCTGACCGCCAACTGCATCCTCGGCATCACCGCAAATGAAAAACGCTGCCGCGAACTTCTCGATGCAAGCGTCGGTATCACCACCGCCCTGTGTCCGTACATCGGCTACAAAAAAGCTGCAAGTCTGGCAAAAGAATCCTTAAAAACAGATATTCCAGTTAAAACTCTTGTATTGAAATACGGTCTGTTAAAAGAAAGCGAACTGGATTCTATTCTCGATCCTTATGCAATGACCGAAGCCAGAACCAGACAGACACAGGCAAAAGCCGTATAATAAGATTTATCTTTTGTGCAAACTATGCTATAGTAATGGCATAAACCACTACACAAGGAGGTACTCATAATGGAAACAGTAACAGAAGTAGTTAAAAACATGGCCGGCGGAGATGGCGAAGTAACCATCAAACGCATCCTCGGAGAAAAAGAATTAAACGGAAAATGTGGTCTGTATGCACAGGTAACCATTCAGCCGGGATCTTCTCTTGGTTATCACGAACATAAAAATGAAAGCGAGACGTATTACATTCTTTCCGGTACCGCAGAATATAACGATAACGGAACCACACGCACTGTAAAAGCCGGAGATGTAACCTATACACCAGACGGATGCGGACACGCCTTAAAACCAATTGGTAATGAGCCGGTTGTATTTATGGCTCTGATCATCTTTGATTAATTTATCTTAGAAACATGCAAAAGGACCGGCTATCCCAAAAGGCAGCCGGTCTTAAAGCTGGCAGAACTCTTTCCCATATCTGAGGCGGGGCCAAACGTGGAAGATGGATGAATTAAATAAATGCAATCATATACAGCGGCAATGTAATGATACCATCTTCGCCCACACCGATATTTCCATCTGCAAATTTATACCCATAAGAAATATCTTTATGATTCTTCATAAGTGACTGTAAGGAATTTGCCCTCGTATTTCCGCCTTTTACTTCAATCGGAACTACCATTCCATCTTTTTGGATCACTACATCTATTTCTCTTTTCGTTGTCTCATTTTTATAAAAATATAACTGATATCCCTTTTTATACAGAGCATCTGTTATTGCATATTCATAGATACCGCCTTTGGAATTTCCCTCTAAAGTGTTTTCTACAATATGCTGTTTTAATGAAAAGTCCTTCATCGCCATCAACAATGATAAATCAGTTGTATAAGCCCGGAAAAAATCATCTCTTGCATAATCATCCAGATCAAATCTGACATCCGTCACAAGTTTACTTAAATGTACCATATCTGCACGAAGCAACCACTCAATACTTGAAAAATACTTTTGTGCTCGGCCTCCATGCTCAACTTCTTTATATTGAAATTTGTGGTTTTCTTTATCAAGCAGCTGCTTTGCAAGTGAAAGATAACATTTCTCTGCTTTTACCTTTTCTTCCGCAGTTGCATAATGTGCTATATCATACTGATATCCCAATAAGAGGCTCCTCTGTATCTTATCAACCTCTCTGAAATCCTTTGTATCTACATATTTCTGTACAGCTTCCGGCATACCACCTATTGCTATATACTGTCTGTAATAATTCATCATTTGGGAATGAATCGCCTCAGGTATCACGGTCTTTGATTCCAGATATCCGCAGAGGTTTCCGATCATGTCTTCAGAAATCCCCATTCCCCAGAGAAACTCTTCAAAATCAATCCCATACATTCTCAGATAATCAACATAACCGACCGGATAAGACGATGCACGTTTATAATCGATTCCAAGAAGCGAGCCCGACACAATAACATCATATCTGTTATCGATTGCCCAGAATTTAAGGGATGTGATTGCTTCCTGACACTCCTGAATCTCATCGAGAAAAATCAAAGTTTTCCCTGGCAGAATTTTCTTTTCAGGAAAGCGGAAACGCATAGCCATAACCATATTATCTACTGTAAGATCACCGGAAAAAATGTCAACGGCAGAAACCATCTGCTTAAAGTTGATTTCAAGCAGTTCCTCATAATTGTCTTCTGCAAACCGTTCAATAATATATGTTTTTCCTGTTTGCCTGGCTCCCTGTACAACAAGGCATTTTTTATTTTTTGTGTTAACCCAGTTTTTTATTGAAGCAATTGCTTTTCTTTTTAACATAATACCCCCATCAACAAAATTTCTTTCTACCAGTGCGTATTATCAACATTTTGGAAAGTAAAAATGTATTTGATGTCAACATTTTGCATTATTGTATCATTGCTATAGTTCTTAATCAAGTATAATATGCCATAATTTTATTCTTTCCCATAATAAACCAACTTAACATTATTAGATATTGTCACTATGTCATTACATAAAAAAAGACCAACGATCCATCTTCTGAATCGTTGGTCAAATGTTGTGTCAAACTTGTGTCAACGCTACGTCTCCAAACGCTGAAACCCTTGGTATTACTAGACCTATTCGCAAACGTATGGCATCATAGCCAGATGACGTGCTCTCTTGATAGCAACTGTAAGAGCTCTCTGATGCTTTGCACAGTTTCCTGTGATACGACGAGGAAGGATCTTTCCTCTCTCAGAGATGTATCTCTTTAACTTGTTGATATCTTTATAATCGATGACATTATCTTTGCCACAGAATACACATACTTTTTTTCTTCTACGCATTGGTCTTCTCTTCATGGAAGATCCTTCAGCTGTTTTATTGAAAGCCATGTTCTTTAACCTCCTATATGATGTTATGCTCTATGGAGCATTTAGTTGAATGGTAATTCTTCATCAATTCCATCCGGAATATTCATGAAGCCATCTCCGGCAGCTCCGCTTGGTGATGGAGCAGAAGGTGCACCGCCGAAATCAGCATTTCCACCAGCTGCATTTTTGCTCTCCGCAAATTCTACGTTCTCTGCCACAACATCTGTGGTGTAAACGCGCTGTCCATCCTTGTTTGTATAACTGCCTGTCTGGATATGACCCTCGAGAACGAACTTGGTTCCCTTGCGGCCAAATCTCTCCAAAAACTCTGCTGTCTTGCTAAATGCAACACAACTAATGAAATCCGCTGTCTGATCCTCATTGTTCCGGCGGAACCGACGGTCAACTGCCAGTGTAAATCTTGCAATCGCACTGGAACTCTCCCCCTGAGAGTAACGAACTTCTGCGTCTCTGGTTAATCTACCCATAAGAATGACTTTATTCATACAATCTCCTACTTTCTTATACTACTGCTCGTCTTTTCTAACGCATAAGAAACGAAGAACGTTGTCCATGATACGGACATCCTGCTCAAGTTTAGCTGGAGCATCCGATGCTGCGTCGAACTGGATGAAGTAGTAGAATGCTTCGCTCATCTTCTGAACGTCGTAAGCTAACTTCTTCTTACCCCATTCTTCAACTTCTGTAACAGTACCGCCTGCACGAGTGATATACTCTTTTGCTTTCTCAACGGTTGCTGTTCTCGCATCATCTTCGATCTTTGCACTGACAACGAGTGCTAATTCATACTTGTTCATGCGAAATGTTACCTCCTTTTGGTCTCTGGCTCACAGGATTATGCCTGTGAACAAGGAAAAAATAGTTATCACGAGGATATACTATACCATGTTTTATGCGGATTTTCAAGCCTTTTCTTTAACTTTATTTGAGTTTTTCCCAAGATTATGTTATAGTGGGTTCTGAACGGTATTCATACAGAAACTGTATCGACTGCGGTATATTTATGATGTATCGCCCCAAATGAATATGTGAGTCACCTTTACACAGGATTTCGACGGACACCTGTTACACAGGATCCGATCCATTTAATTACCAGAAGGAAGGTGGTAGCATGAAAACAGGAATCATAGGCGCAGGGCGCGTAGGCTGCTCCCTTGGAAAATATTTCCGGAGTAAAAACGCAGACCTTGTGGGATATTATGATACCAATGCCGCGGCCGCAAAAGAAGCCGCCGCGTTTACACAGACTGCCGGTTTCGATCAGGTGCAGCAACTGGTGCGTGAATCAGACATCCTCTTCATCACGACACCCGATTCGCTCCTTGTACCCGTATGGGAAGAAATCAAAGGCATGTCACACAGGAATCAGATTATATGTCATTGTAGTGGCGCACTTTCATCCGATTCATTTTCCGGAGCCAAAGAAGCAGGAGTATCCTGCTGCTCGGTTCATCCCATGTTACCGTTCAGTAACAAATTTTCATCATACCAGCAATTAGAACATGCATTTTTTACCGTGGAAGGCCACCCACATGCCGTACAGGTCATCACCGACTTACTCACTTCCTATGGAAATGAAGTCTGCCGGATTGATGCCGCAGCCAAGCCAGAATATCATGCAGCTGCCAGCATCTTAAGCAATCAGGTGATCGCGGTACTTGATACGGGGTACCGGCTTCTCGAAGACTGCGGATTTTCCCGCGAAAAAGCCGTTGCGGCAACTGCTGCACTGGTCCGTCAGAACATCGAAAATGTGCTCTCGCAGGGCTGTGTCCATGCACTGACCGGTCCGATCGAGCGTGGAGATGTCGCAACCGTGGAAAAGCACTTACACTGTTTAAACACAGAAGATGCCGCTTTGTACCGCATGCTCGGCACACGGCTTCTGGCAATCGCAGAAGGAAAAAATCCAGCACAGAATTATGAAAACATGAGACATGTTTTACTTGCTGATAAACAGGAAAAAGAAAATGGAGGATCTCATAAATGAAAAATACGGTTGTAACTTTTCAGGAAGCAAAAGAAAAGGGTGAAAAGCTTTCCATGCTGACCGCCTACGATTATTCTACTGCCAGACTTATTGATGAGGCAGGCGTCAATGCCATTCTCGTCGGCGATTCCCTCGGAATGGTCGTTTTAGGATACGAAGACACGCTCTCCGTCACCATGGAGGACATGATCCATCACAGCGCAGCGGTTGCCCGCGGCATCAAAGATACACTGCTCATCACCGACATGCCTTTTATGTCTTACCAGACTTCTGTCTATGACGCGGTTGTCAATGCCGGACGCCTGATGAAAGAAGGCCGTGCACAGGCAGTCAAGCTGGAAGGCGGAAAAGAAGTCTGCCCTCAGATCAAAGCCATCGTAGACGCTTCCATCCCTGTTTGTGCCCATCTCGGTCTGACCCCGCAGTCTGTCAATGCCTTTGGCGGATTTAAGGTACAGGGAAAAGGCGAAGCTGCCGCACAGAAACTGCTTGATGATGCGCGTGCCGTTGAGGAAGCCGGAGCTTTTGCCGTTGTCTTAGAATGTGTGCCGCAGGCCCTTGCCACAAAGATTACCGAGAGCATTCATATCCCGACCATCGGAATCGGTGCCGGTGCCGGATGCGACGGACAGGTACTTGTCTATCAGGATATGCTTGCCATGTATTCCAACATGAAACCGAAATTTGTCAAACAGTTTGCACAGGTCGGTGAACAGATGCGTGAGGCATTCCGCACTTATAAAGAAGAAGTTGCTGCCGGAACGTTCCCTGGCCTGGAACATACCTTTAAGATGGATGAAACCGTCCTTGATAAATTATATTAAAACATTCATACGGAACCATTCGCAATGTTTTTGTTAAATAACAATAAAACCAAATTACAATGAAAATCAGGAGATCATAAAATGGAAATATATGGAGAAATCAGTAAAGTAAGAGCTGCCGTAAAGGCATGGAAAAAAGAAGGATTAACCGTTGGATTCGTACCTACTATGGGATATCTGCATGAAGGACACAAAAGCCTGATCGATGCAGCCAGAAAGGAAAATGACCGTGTCGTTGTCAGTATTTTTGTAAACCCGATGCAGTTCGGACCAACCGAAGATCTGGAGAGTTATCCGCGCGACCTCAAAAAAGATGCTGCATTGTGCGAAGCTGCAGGTGTAGATATCATCTTTCATCCGGAACCGGAGGAAATGTATGCCGATGGCTTCTGTTCCTATGTGGATATGAATGGTCTTACCACCGAACTCTGTGGAAAAAGCCGTCCGATTCACTTCCGCGGCGTGCAGACCGTTGTATTGAAACTCTTCCACATTGTAACTCCGGACCGCGCGTACTTTGGACAGAAAGATGCCCAGCAGCTTGCCGTCATCCGCCGTATGGTCAAAGATTTAAACGTGGACACTACAATCATCGGCTGCCCGATCATCCGCGAAGCAGACGGTCTTGCCAAAAGCTCCAGAAATACCTATTTAAGTGAGAAAGAACGTCAGGCTGCACTTGTATTAAACCACAGCTTAAAAGCCGGAAAAGCACTTGTGGATGCTGGAGAAACCCGTGCTTCGGTCATTAAATCCGCAATCACAGCAGAGATTGAAAAAGAGCCGCTTGCCAAGATTGATTACGTGGATGTCGTTGACTTTGACACCATTACTCCGGTCGAAAAACTCGAAGGTTCCATTCTTGTAGCCATTGCCGTATACATTGGCAAAACCAGACTGATCGATAACTTTATCGTGGAAAAATAGGAGATTACTCATGCAGTACAATATGTTAAAAGGAAAAATTCACCGGGCTGTCGTAAAACAGGCGGATCTCAACTATGTCGGCAGTATCACGGTCGATACCGATCTCTTAGAAGCTGCCGGAATTTTAGAATATGAACTGGTACAGATCGTCGATGTGGAAAACGGCAACCGCTTCGAAACTTATACTATCGCAGGGGAAGCCGGTTCCGGCATGATCTGTTTAAACGGTGCCGCTGCCCGTCAGGTCGCTGTGGGCGATCATGTCATTCTCATGTGCTATGCACAGATGACACCGGAAGAAGCAAAAGAACATCACCCGAAAGTTGTTTTTGTCGATGCGGATAATCACATTGCACGGGTCACCAACTATGAAAAACACGGAAAACTGACGGATGATTTTATCGGTGCATAACAAAAAGGAGGTTACTGTAAACAGTAACCTCCTTTTTTCTCTCTACGTGAATGACAGCAGATTTCTATAGTAATTTGTCCGATGCTACGGTATAATAAATGTATTGAAAACGAAGGAGATTCCCTATGAAAATTGCCTTATGTGATGACGATGAGAAGGAATTGTCCAACATACGGTCGCTTTTGGACAGTTATCAGAAAACTCACAATATTCCGTTTACCTATCAAGAATATCACAGCAGCTGTGAACTTGCCCTGCAGGCATCAAAGGAACGATTCGACATTTATCTGCTAGACATCCTCATGCCACATATGACCGGCATGCAGCTTGCACGCGAAATCCGTACTTTCGACCATGCTGCCGATATTATTTTTCTTACAACCTCATCGGATTTTGCGGTGGAAAGTTATACGGTAAAGGCCACCAATTATCTGATGAAGCCGGTATCCTCCAACGCTTTCTTTGCTGCCATGGATGACATCCTACGGGTAAAAACACAGGAACAGGGGCATTTTCTTGTACTAAAAAGCCGGATTGGCGTACATAAAGTTCCCCTGTCCGAACTGATCTATGTAGAAGCCCAGAACCGCAAAGTTATCTACTATACGAGTGGAAGGGAACAGATTGTCTGCACAGAACTGTTCTCGTCCGTATGCAACAGCCTGCTGCAACACCGGGAATTTATTCAGGTACACCGCTCGTTCCTTGTAAATATGAACTATATCCGCTCGATCGGCACAATGGATATGTGTCTTCACAACGGCACAAACATTCCGCTTGCACAGCGCAGGGTTGCCGATATCAAAAAACATTATCTCGCTTTTCAGATGGAGGAATAATTATGCCTGAACTTTCATCCGTTTTTTCTTTAGTTAATTATGCTTTTGTATTATTTTTCGGCATCGTGGCGGCACTGTATCTTGCCGACATCGGTTTTTGCGATCATAAGCGTGTCTATGTCCTGACGCTTTTTTTCTTTGGTATTGCCCAGCTTCTTTTTTATCTGATCATGGGGGAGTCGGTGCTTTACAAATGCTATCCGTTTCTGATCCATATCCCTTTGATTGCCTTAATTTTCCTGCGGTTTCACCGGAATCTGTCAATCTCCGTCATTGCCGTTTTGTCTGCATATCTGCTGTGCACCCCCCGCAAATGGTTTGGTACCTTTATTGCCTTCTTTTTTGATGGAAATCCCATTGTATCAAATGTTGCTTCCATCCTTATTACCATTCCGCTTCTTTTTCTTGTGATCCGGTTTATCTCACCGTATATCATCCGGTTAAAATATGAAAGCCACACAACACTATTTTTGTTTTTCCTGCTTCCGCTGGTATACTATGTCCTGGAATACACGTTTACTGTCTACACGGATCTGCTCTACACGGGCGGTGCAGTCGTTATTGACTTTATGGACAGTTTTCTTGTCGTATCCTTTTTTATTCTGTCTGTTCTCTCGCTTAAATTTTCAAGTGAAAAAAATAAAGCAGAACGGGAAAATATTCTGCTTACTACGGCTGCCACACAGGCACAGAAAGAAATTGCCCAGCTTTCCGCTTCCCAGCAGCAGGCAGCCATTTACCGGCATGACCTGCGACACCATATGAATTTCATCCAGAGTTGTCTGGATCAGAATAACCCAAAAGAAGCGACTTCCTACATCCACGAAATCTGTACCAATCTTGAACACAATTCTGTCATTCGCTACTGTGTCAACGAATCGGTCAATCTGATTGTGTCCTCCTACGCCAATCAGGCTGCCGTAAACCACATTCCGATGCAGATTTCCATTACTGCGACCGAATTTTCCCGCTTTCAGATTACAGATCTGTGCAGTTTATTTGCCAATGCACTTGAAAACGCACTTCATGCCTGCCAGCAGATGAATCCGCAGTCCCAACGCTATATTTCACTTAAGGTATATGAGAAAAATACACAATTATGTATCCAGATAAAAAACAGTTATGAACAACCTGTCGTTTTTGCAGATGATATTCCGATATCCCGTTCCGTCAACCACGGCATCGGCGTACAGAGCATGATCTCTGTTGTCGAAAAATACCATGGTGTCTATGGATTCTTTGCAGATCATGGGGAATTCCGGTTTCAGGCTTCCATGTAACATCTGATTTTCTGTCGATTCGTGAACTTTTTGTGTCCTCCCCGCAATTTTCATCAAATAGGCACAACTTCATACGAAAATATCTCCAGATTGAAACGGAGGTTATTACCTATGGGAAAAAACAAAAACGAGACAACCACGGAAAATTCATCCGCTTCCCTGACCGGTTCCACCGAAGCAGACAGCGCTTCCACGGAAACCTCTGCATCGGATTCCTCCGAATCCTCCAATAGTTCCACGGAAACGGATTACAGCACAGACTCCAGCCTGACTGTAAAAGACGGTGATCAGGTAAACATTGATTATGTCGGTTATATGGATGGCAAGGCTTTTGACGGTGGAGATACGCAAGGACAGGGAACAGATCTGACCATTGGTTCCGGATCCTACATTGATGATTTTGAGGATCAGTTGATCGGTGCCCATCCGGGGGATAACGTAACGGTAAAAGTAACCTTCCCTGATAACTATGGCAACGATGATTTGAACGGTAAAGATGCTACTTTTGATGTCACGGTAAATGGCATTTATCAGTAATCAGCCACAAAGAAAATCCCCTCTTTTCCGGATTTTCGGCATCGAGGGGATTTTTCTGATTTATACCACCATCTTTGGTGCATCCCAGAGGTTTAACTTGGTTCCGATGCCTTTTTCAAGTGCATTACGGTATACCATGCTGCCCCATGCCACATCCTCCGTTGGCATGCCGCCTACGGAATAGATGACAATTTCATCCTCTTTTCTGTGTACCGGAATGTTTCCAAGCAGTACATCTCCCAGATCATCAATCTGCTCCGGCTTCATCTTTCCTTCCGCGATCAGATCTTCCACATGGACTGCCGGAATCGGGATGGTGTTGTACGCATTCGGCTTCATTTCTTCTTCCCATGCCTCATAGAGCATAATGTTGTCTGTGACGGTACGTGCACGGTTGATAATAAAATCATCATCGAAACGCAGTGCTGCGGTAGATTCAATGATTGCACCCGGCTTAATCCACTCCTCTGCAATGTACGGATACAGGGATGGATCTCCGGTAGGGGAAGATGTCGATACGGATACGATATCAGAATCCCTTACGGCCTCCTCAATCGTGTCTACCGCATAAATATTCAGTTCCGGGTACTCTTTCTTTGCATGGTCGACAAACTTCTGGAGGGATGCCTTGCCACGACCTTTTACCTTGACATTTTTGAGTGTCGGACGCACAGCAACTGCTGCCGCCAAAGCGGTCTTGCTCATGACACCAGGTCCTATGATTCCGATCGTCTCGGCATCTTCTTTTGCAAAGTATTTAAATCCGACACCCGGAACTGCTCCGGTACGATATGCGGACAGAATATTTGCAGACATAAATGCCAGTGGAGCACCGGTATCTTTGTCATTTAACGTCAGCATGAGGATGGATCTTGGAAGTCCTTTTTCCTTATTTGCGGCATTCGAGCCATACCATTTCATTCCAGCCATATCAAACTTGCCGCCAAGGTATGCAGGCATTGCCATAAACCGGCGATCCGGTCCGTCTACCGGCATCTCCGGGAACGGCGATTTTTCCGGGAACATGACCATGCTTCCATGGGAGTTTCCGTTGGCTCCACCCATCCGGTAATCGCCTACTTTCATGAGCTTGAACATTTCTTCCATCGCTTCCACACAGCTTTTCATGTCTTTGACACCTGCTGCAATCATGTCGTCTTCACTTAAATATAAAAAATCAATCTTTGGATATTCCATTTGTTTGTCCTCCTTTAATTTTTGTCTTCTTTCTGTTTTTTATGAGCTTCCAGATAAAGTGCATTTTCCATCGCCATCACCTCATGCATGGCAATCGGATGAAACATTGGTTTTTTCAGTTTGTATTTGCACCACAGTGCCGCATAAACTGCAAGCACGAGGAAGATCACACCATCGATCATAAATATTTTATTTCGCACAGCCGGATTTCCGTCTATGTTCCAAATCATAAAAAGGTTTCCGATAATTCCCACAACCGGAATGACCGGACCAAGCGGAACCTTAAAAGTACGTGGGGCTTTCGGCAGTTTTCTGCGAAAGATCAGTACATTGCAGTCGGCAATGACATAGGACACCATCCAGAATACAATTGCCAGCGTAATCATAAAGGAAAGAGAATCACTCGTTGAGAGTCCTGTGGCATTTACCACAATCATGATCGTGCCGATCAGTAAGATACCCACATAGTAGGCACCGCGCTTGTTTTTCTTTAAAAAGATCTCCGGCATCAGCGAGATTTTTGCCATTCCTGCACACATATAGGAAAGAAAACTGATTGCCGAATTTACAGTACTGATGACGGCAAATACAGATACCACGATCATCCAGAGCGATCCGGCATATCCCAGCAGCGAAGAACCATATAGGATATGCGGGGAAGTGCTTTTTGCCAGATCCGACCACTTACAGTATCTGCCCATACCGCACACAACCAGAATCTGCATAACCAGAATGATCAAAAGGCTCATAACCATGCCGAGTGGAATATTTTTTCGCTCATTCTTTACATTTTTGGAAATCGGAATGACAAATTCACTTCCAATGAAAAGGAAAAACGCAAGTCCCAGCATGGAAAACATATCGGAAAATGACGTTGCAGTACTCATCGGCTGCTTTACAATCTCTCCGGTTCCAATCCCTGCAATTCCAATAATTCCCATGGCAACCAGTGAAAAAATCAGTCCATATACGACAACATTCTGTATTTTTGCAAACATATCAATGCCAAGCAGATTTGCAGCGATCAGCACGATCAGCAGGAGTATGCACAGCACATTCGACGGAATTCCCGTATGAAACACCGAATTGACCGCATTTCCAAACATTGCACACTCTACGGATCCTGCAATTGACTGACATACAATATAACCACCGACCATTGTTACAATCGTGATAAACGGTCCGATTCCTGCCAGTGTATACTGCGCAAGCCCACCTGTCAGATTTGGCATCAGCGCATTCAGTTCTGCCATGGAAAGTGCCGTACAGATGTTGATCACACATGCCAGAACCATCGAAACGATAAATCCTGTTCCAAGTGCCCCGGCACCCTGTCCGAGCGACATCAGGCAGCTGGTCGCAACAATCAGTCCAACCCCCGTGGACACTACACTTGGCAAACCCAGTTTTTTCTCATTCATATGAATTCCTCCCTTTTAACGATGTACTAGAGGGCATCTTCTCCCTCTTCGCCGGTGCGGACCCGAATGATATTTGTCAGCGGCACAACAAAGATCTTTCCGTCACCGATATGCCCGGTGTACAGTTCTTTTTTGATCGTCTCCACGACCACATCAATCATCTCATCTTTTACCACGATAAAAATCATCTGTTTGGGCAAAAGTTCCATCTCTTTATTCTGTTCCGCTTCATACTCAAATGTGCCTTTCTGAGCACCACAGCCAATTGCCTGTATTACTGTCATCCCGCTGACACCCAGTTCACTTAATGCAGCTTTTAAATTACTTAACCGGTTCATGGATGTGACGACTTCAATCTGTGAAAATCCCATATTATTTTCCTCCTTAAAAAAAACAAAAAGACGCCTAACCCCTGTCAGACGCCGTTGTCTCCTGCGGTACATCTCTGATGTATCGCTCTTATCCTGCGGTACATCTCTGATGTATCGCCCTTATCCTACTTGTATAATTTTGTTCTTGTAATGCTGTTCTTCTACCATCTTCAGATATTTTTTTGGTGTAATTCCCGCATACTTAGAAAAATCATGAATAAATTGTGGCTGATCATAGTATCCAAGAAACACTGCTGCATCTGTCATTTTATCCGGTGCTCCGTAATTTAAAAATTCCAATGCTCTCTGAAACTGGATGATCTTACAGAATGTTTTTGGGGAAAAGCCCATCTCCTCGATAAAAGCCTTGTTAATGTATCGAACGGAATATCCTGTCTGCTCCTGCATTTCCGAAACTTTTATCTTTCCGTCAGATTGATATACCATCTGTTTTACTGACTGCACCATTTCCTGTTTTCCAAATGGTTTCTTCCGGCATTTTTCGGCTTTGGTGTATGCTTCAATAAAAATGCGGATTCTCTGGTAAAAATCATGTTCCTGTGTCAATTGTTCCAGCCATCCAAAATCTCCCCTAAGAACCGTTTCTATCGGAATCTTTTGGCCAAGCAATTCACGCATGGTACAGTGAATGAGTTCCGGCTGAACTCCCGGCATAAACCGGACTCCAAACACCTCTTCCCTGCCACTCCATTCTTCACAGGTATACGCAAGCGGTGTCCCACACACATATCCCTGCATGCGACCTCCCCCATATTCAAAAAAGAGATCAATACATCCATCCGGAACCGTACGCAATGGAATATTTTCTGCAATGCGGCAACTGTAAAAATGTGAAATTCCCTGTTTCAGATAAATTTCCTGATAGAAATTCAAGGTGTCAAACACAAGGTATGGCTGCGTGGGTCTTAGTCTGTCTTTTTTCCAGATCATGCGTATCATCTCCCGGATATTATTCTGCAATAATACTTCTTAATCATATCTTAGCTTTAAATCGGTCATAACGCAAGTCACTTAAATCCACGGTAGTCTTTCCGGTTGTGATCAGTTCTGCAAGCTGGTCTGCGGCCCCCGGTGCAATACCAAATCCATGTCCGGAAAAACCGCAGGCAAGAACCAGTCCCGGCACTTCCGCTACATCTCCAAGCACCGGCACACCGTCCACGCAGCGGTCCATCCAGCCCGCCCAGGTACGGACAATTTTTGCATTGGCAAGATCCGGAAAATATTTCATGATACCGCGGCAGATACACGGGGCTGTCTTGGAATAACAGACCGGGGTGCCATTGTCTTTGGTGTAGCCCTCCAGTCCGGATGAACCACCAAACACAAACGAACCGTGCTTTGTCTGATGCCCGTAGAAATCAGCTTCGGCCGTTCCGAGCATCTGGTCAAACATATGCGGCTCTGCCTCGGTGACAAGTGCCTCAAGCATGGCTTTCTGCATCGGAATATCGATACCGACGGTCCCGGCAATTGCTCTCGACTCGTATCCGGCTGCCAGCACAACGGTCTCACCTTCAAATACATCACCGGATGCACATACGACTTTGCGGAGCTTTCCTTTCACCATTTTCAGTTCCACAACTTCCTCACCGGAAATAAAATGTACCCCGAGCTTTCGGGCTGTTTTGTAATATCCCAGTGTCGTTGTTAGTGGATTGGCATGCCCGTCGGTCGGACACCAGCTCGCACAGGTGACTTCGTCGGAAAGATACGGATTGATGCTGCGCACTTCATCGCCATCGATCATCTTTACATCCAATCCTACTTTTACGGCACGATCGGTCAGTCCGGTCAGGATCTGTTTGTGCTTTTCGGTTTTTCCAAGACGTAAGTTTCCATCCTGATGGTACTCACAGTCAACCTCAAGTTCCTCGGAAAGTGTCGGCCAGAAATTTTTGATTCCGTACATTACAAGCGGAAGTTCCCGCGGATCACGTCCGGACTGTCTTACACCGCCGCCGTTTCTGCTTGATCCGCCGTTTCCAAAATGGTCGGCTCCTTCCAGACAGATGACACTTACGCCGCGTTTTGCAAGATAATAACTGATGGCACAGCCAATGATTCCTCCACCGATAACTACTACTTCTGCTGTTTTATTCATGCTCCCCATCCTCCTTTGCCTCATTTGCAAACACATGCATCTCGATCGGACGCATCGGAACTCTGGATGTGGCAGGTTCGAGTTCTGCCGGAGATACCCCAAGCTCTCTTGCTACAATTCCTTTTACCAGCTTTGCACAGGTCTGTCCCTGGCAAAGCCCCATGCCGGTTCTTAAATACCGCCGGATTTCCGTGATCGTCCACATTCCTTCGTGTACTGCCTTGCGGATCTCTCCTTTTGTGACTTCCTCACAGCGGCAGATTAACATATCGTCATCCGGTCCCGGGACGAAAGGCCCGATATCTCTTGATCTATCATTTACTGCATTCATACTTCATTCCTCCTGTATTTGAACATCCGCCTGTCTAACCCACTTTAAAGAATCTTGCTTTCATGGCATATTCTTTCGGGATGCGCATGGTAAGCAGATTGGTTTTATCATACGCTTTATTGCTCTTTACTGAGACAACCTCTGCCTCGCAGACTTTCTGTCCGTTTCTTCCGAGTGCCACACCTTTTGTGCCAGCCTCCGGAAGTGGGAGAAATTCATATGGGATCGTGACGGTTGCCGTGCCGTCGCCACAGTCCTCATCCACAAGGAAAATTGCCTGTCCGGAACAGCTTGCCACACACATTCCGCAGTTGATACACTGTGAATTTTCCACAACAATCGGCAGGGAAGTAATGTTTGATCCGATGGAAATACAACCCTTTGGACATGCATCCTGGCAAGGGTTACATGGAATGTTCTGTGTACATTCCATTACCGGATGTACTCCGACTTTATGTGTCACGCCCGGGAAGCGTTCGATCTCATCATCTGCGACAAATCCGTGTTTTAATAAGTTCGTTGAAATCGGGATTCCTTCCTCTGTTTTTTCAATGGCTTTTCCTCTGTTCTTTGGAGCGAACATGCCCTGACGCAGCCCATCGAGCGCTTTGTCAAGCGATGCAAGTTCGGTGTCCATCTCTGTCTTCTCGATATATCCAAGATATTCGGATGCGGCAATTCCTGCCATACGGCCTTCGATCATGGCAGAAGATGCTTCCTCAATACCGGACACATCACCGGCTACAAACACACCCGGAAGAGAAGTCCTTCCATATTCGTCACAGATCGGGACCTGACCGCCGCGCTTTGGGTTGTCCTCCATTTTGCAGCCTGCCATTTTCAAAAGCTGGGACATCGGGGAAAGTCCGACTGCCAGACAGATCGTATCCACATCAAAGTGTTTTTCCGTTCCCGGAATAAATTTAAAACCAGAGTCCACTTCTGCGATTGTAACTCCCGTAACACATTCGTCACCTTCCGCCTCCACGATCGTGTGGGACAGATAAAACGGAACGCCGGTTCTGGCAACTTTTGCTGCGTGAACACCGTAACCTCCGACACGCGGTGCTGCGTCCACAAGTGCCACAACCTCACACCCACACTGCATCAACTGGAAAGAGACAACCAGACCAACGTTTCCGGAACCAAGCATGAGCACTTTCTTTCCCGGTAATACGCCATGCAGGTTCATCATTGTCTGTGCGGCTCCTGCTCCGATCACACCCGGAAGTGTCCAGCCCGGAAACGTGACCATGTTTTCTGCTGCACCTGTTGCTATGATAATGGCATCCCCCTTAAAATGTTTGATCTCATCGCCTTCTTTTACGACGATTTCTTTATCCTGATATAAACCGATGACGGTTGCATTCAGTTCTACTTCAACTCCCACCTGATCGGCTTCGTCGAGAAGCTGCTGTCCAATCACAAAACCCCTGACTTTTGCCCGGTGCTCTTTGGATCCGAAAAATTTATGGATCTGCTTAAACAACTGTCCACCCGGTTTTTCGTTTTCGTCAAATACAACGACTTTCAGTCCTCTTTTTGCCGCCTCGATAGCTGCTGACAGGCCGGAAGGACCAGCTCCGACAATTATCAAATCATATCTTTTCATCCTTGTGTCCTCCTTTTCGTGAACGTTACTGCTCTGCAAATGGTTTTTCGCTGACACCATACTGTGTTCTGACATCCATGCCCGCTTTCAGCGGTGTGATGCAGGTCCGCACATTCGGTACCCCATCCACAACCATAACGCAGTCGGTACATCTTCCGATTGCACAAAAGATTCCACGCGGTTTGTGTTCTTTTTTTGTATATCTGTGAACCATCACGCCTGCAGCTTTTAATGCCGCTGCAATCGGTTCGCCTTCCATTCCTTCGATCTCTTTTCCGTCAAATGTGAACTTGACCGGTGCGCCTTTTTCCTGAACACCGAGTATTGGATGTTCCTTGATTCTTTCTGCCATGATCAACGCTTCCTTTCGTGTAAAGTCTTTTCTTTTCAGGTTTTTGCAAATAAAAAAGTGCCTGTCGGATTTTTTATTTCCGTCAGACACCTTTGTCTCTTGTGGTACATCTCCGATGTATCACCTACGTACATCGCTTCCGCGTAAGCGGAATTTTCATGCGATGTGCTCCTTATTGCGGTACATCTCTGATGTATCGCATGTGGTACCCCGTAAGGGGCATCACCTACGTTTTTCTTCTTATGCCCTGTATTGTATACAGGTTTCCGGCAAAAAAATTGTAAAAATCGGAACTACCTGAAAATTTTTTCCAGCATCTCAAATGCCACATCCTTCGTGATCTCCACCGGAGACAATCCCGCCAACGGTTCTGCGACAACACGATCTGCCAGTTCTTCAAATGCCGGGGTATCCGCAACATAATCTCCCACCGGTTTCACCCCGACTGTTTCATACGCAAACGTTTTATAAGCTTCCGCAGCTTTTTTGCCGATCTCCTCCACGCTCTCCGCGCCATTGTAAGAAGCACCGAGAATTTCTCCGATTTCTTTTACTTTCCCCGGAAGCGCTGCACTAATGGTTTCCAGCACAACCGGAAGTGAATATGTACAGCAGGCACCATGCGGAATATGATACATTCCTCCCACCACATGTGCAATGGAATGTCCCACATGCGCGCTCGCATTTGCCAGCATCCAGCCACCCAGGGAAGCGGCAATATGCATCCGTGTACGCGCCTCCATATCGGTGCCGTCCTTTACTGCACGCGGCAGATATTCCACAACCGTCTGCATGATCGAGCGGGTGATCATATCCGTCATCGGATTTGCCAGCACGGATGTGTAGCCCTCTGCCGCATGGGAAAATACATCCAGCCCTGTCATAATTGTAAGCCCCAGTGGCATACCTGCGGAAAAAGCCGGATCGATAACCGCAAATTCACTCATTCCATTCACAACAAGGATCGCGACCTTACTGTTATTTTCCGTATCCGAAATGATCAGTCCGTTGGACAGTTCGGAGCCGGTTCCGGAAGTGGTCGGAACACTCATCAATCCCAGTGACTTTTTCATTTCCTTCTGTGGATCGGCATACTCCAAAATAGTTCCACCGTTTACACGCAGAATGTTGATTCCTTTTGCTGTATCAATGGCACTTCCTCCGCCAATACCGATCACACAGTCACACCCGGCTTTTTCACAGAGCGCAGCCCCTTCATTGACCACCTCTGCCGGCGGATCCGGCAGCACTTTATCAAATTCCGTATAAGTAAGACCGACTGCTTTCAGGCTCTCTAGCACCTGATCTATGATCCCGGCTGCCTTCACCCCGCTATCATAGACAACAAACGCATTTTTGTATCCTGCTTCTTTTAATGCTTCTCCCATCTGTGTATGGCAGCCTTCGCCTACGAGAAGTTTCACATTCTGCATGCATGTATAATTAATCATCTGATTTCCCCCTGTTATTTAATCTGTGATTGCTGTAAGTTCAATTTCAACAAACTGTGTCGGCCGGTTAAGCGCCGGTGTTCCGACCATAGTGAACAATGGCCGGATATCATGAAATACTTCCGAATAAGCGTCTCCTACTTCTTTTCCGTATTTCATATCTGTGATAAATGCTTCCACTTTTACAACATCCTCCGGCTTTGCGCCAGCCTCTGCAAGAAGCTTTACAAATTTTGCGAAAATATATTTTGCCTGCTCATAAGGCGTTTCTCCATATACCGTTCCATCCGGCTGTACAGCTGTAGTTCCCCCGATCATCACAAACGGTCCTTTTTTGACCATGCGGGAATATCCTACCTTTTCTTCCAGTGGTGCGCCAGATGCATAATTTGTTCTCTCCATATCCTTTTCCTCCTAGTGATCATTTCTGCCAAATAAAAAGATGCCTGAAATCCGTCGCTTTTTGCAACTGTTTCAGACATCTTTGTCGAACTGCTGATGCTATCGTAGCAGTTCGGAAAAAAGAATAATTGTAATTTTCGGAAGTATTTTCATTTTTAAATCATGCCATCCCGCAGCACATCATGATCCCGCAACAGCTTCTCGATCACGGTTCCCTTGATCTTACCAAGGAGCGGTTTCTTGATCACATTGAGCGGTCCGAGGTTCATCTGCAGTGGGGACTTGCCATCCATCAGCTTCACGCTGCTGTCTAACAGTTCACGCACATCGTAGACGCTTCCCCATACTTCCGGCACGCCACGGTCCACACCGAGCAGCCCGTAGACAGCTTCCATTGCGGTACGCACCGAATACTCGGTCGTAAATACGGTATCTCTCGGCGTCTCGGTAAACTGTCCGAGGAATGCAAAGTTGACACAGCCATCCGGAATGACATCCGGGCGGTCTCCCTTTGTTCTTGGCATGAAAAATGCTGTGATATACGGCATCATGGTCGGTACGCAGACGGCACTGTGCTCTGCAAGATCCTCAATCTGATCTTCCGGCACACCCAGATGGTACAGCCACTCTTCTGTAATCTCTTTACCGGTACACTCTTTCATCGGCTTCTTGATAAAATCACCCGGCACATCGGTAAACAGACCATATACCCATACGCAGACTTTGTCTTTGTCCTGCTCCTTAAACTGTCCCTGACGGTTGATCGTCCAGCTTAACAGCCAGCTGGAATCCTTACAGCTTACGATGCCTCCGGTAACCGTCTTTCCGCTGCGCGGATCACGCTGACAGATCTTCTCAATATATGGAAGAATCTTGTCATCCAATGTGGTAACGGTTGCTGACTCCCAATTGGTCTTTGTAATATCGGAACAGAATTTTTCCGGATGTCCGAACGCCGGATCCTGTTTTGCAATGTTCTTCCACAGGCTCCAGCAGCCACTGGTCCGCACTTCGGCATCACCGTTTGGTGCATGGTTCTGATCACCGTAAATCGTACCTTCGGTACAGCTTCCGTTTGTGACAAATACCAGATCATTTTCGGTCAGAACGATTCCGGTCTCTACCCCTTTTACTTTGCAGTCAATGGCTTTTGCCACTTTCTTTCCATCTTTGATATCAAAAATAACGTTCGTTACTTCGGTATTGAACTGAAACTCTACACCGGCATCCTCAAGATATTTCTTCATCGGAAGAATCAGGGATTCGTACTGGTTATAGCGTGTAAATTTCAGAGCAGAGAAATCCGGCAGTCCGGAAATATGGTGGATAAACCGCTGGAAATACAGTTTCATTTCCAGTGCACTGTGCCAGTTTTCAAATGCAAACATGGTGCGCCAGTACAGCCAGAAGGTCGAGTCAAAGACTTCCTCATCAAACACATCCTCGATGGTCTTATCATACAGATCTTCATCTTTTGTCATGAACAGTTTCATGATTTCCATGCAGCCTTTCTGGCTTAAGTTAAACTTTCCATCCGTATGTGCGTCCTCGCCGCGGTTTTCGGTTGCACGGCAGAGCGAATAGTTTGGATCTTCCTTGTTCAGCCAGTAATATTCATCCAGCACGGATGCACCCTCCACTTCCAGCGAAGGGATGCTACGGAACAGATCCCACAGACATTCAAAATGATTTTCCATCTCACGGCCACCGCGCATCACATAGCCGCGGGTCGGATCAAAGATACCGTCACAGGCACCACCTGCCACATCCATTGCCTCTAAAATATGAATATGGGAACCTGGCATCTGCCCGTCTCTTACGAGAAAACATGCCGCTGCAAGTGCTGCAAGTCCACTTCCTACAATGTATGCATTTTTGTCATCGACACCTTCCGGTTTCTTTGGCCGGGCAAATGCCTCATAGTTTCCGTTGGTGTAATAAATGCCTTTGCTGTTCTTTTCATATTTTCCGCGCTCGGTGTTGCGGTAATCAACCGGCGGTGCTGCCTTTGCGATCTTCTTTACTTTCTGCTGGCTGGTTTTCTGTGCAGCATATACAAGTCCTGCACCGGCTGCTGCAACTGCTGCGATTCCAAGTCCTAATTTCTTATTTTTATTTGACATAGAAAAACTCCTTTCTGATTTCTGGGATACTTCTCATTTAGTGTTTCTTCGTTACAGGTTTCTGATTCATTTCAAAATCAATTCCCATAAAATCATAAGACCTGTAACACGACAGATCATTTGTGGAACAAATACGATATGGTTATCTTACCATCTCTGTGAAAAGATACCATTTACAAAATGCCTGAAATGATAAAATTTTTATCATTTCAGGCATTTTGATTAATTTTTATTTCTGTTTAAAATTCTCAATCGACCGCGCAATATTCCCATCGAGTGCTGTCCCCATCATCATAACGATCTTATGGTAATCCTCCTGCATGCCCTTGTCGATCCAGTCAAGCATAATTCCCACAAATCCATATTTATAAAAATCTGCAATAAAGCGTTTATCCCCGTCTGCAATCGCAATACCTTTGCATTTTTCTTCCACGACATTTACGATCAGTTCATACGTCAGCTTATACAGATACTGCTCCACTTTTTCGTGGGCAACCGCATGGTATACATTCATAATAAATGGCTTGTTTTCCAATACTGCCTCAAATATCTGCGCAATTCCCTCAAGCCACGTATCGTATGTCTTTTTGCCCTGCAACGCACGCTTTCCGTCCTCCACACATGCCCACTCCACCAGATCATAAATATCCTTAAAGTGATAATAAAACGTCATGCGGCTGATGCCACAATGTTCCGTCAGATCATTGATCGTGATCCTGTCAATCGGTTTTGTCCGCAGGAGTTCTTTTAAGGATGCTTCAAGTGCAAGCTTGGTTGTATTTGCCATATCATTTCCTCCATCCGCCCTTCGTTATATTTATTGTAACGCAGCTGTATCACAGGGACAAATAAAGTTTTTCTAAATAGTCTAAAACTTTTAAAGTTCATTTAAGGAAGGCCTTCTATACTTCATGGTATCAAAAGAAAACTGATACACAAAATAATCCGTAAATAACACATTACCACAAATACAGAAAGGATGATTATTATGAAAAATCACATGAAAAAATTTATGGCACTTACTCTCGCAGCAGCTATTATTGCAGGAACCGGAGGTGTCTATGCCACAACACGTTCCACTGCAGCACAGGCATCGGACTCTTCCACAACAACTGCCTCTGCGCAGACCGCGGATGCTTCCGCAACAGGCACCACCCCGCCGGAAAAACCATCCGGTGAAAGCGGTGCAACAGACGGCTCTACTCCACCGGAAAAACCATCCGGTGAAAGTGGTGCGCCAGATGGAGGAAACATGCCGGGACAAAGTGGCACGACTTCGGTTTCCTACTCCGCAGTCAAAAAAATTTCAACAAACAAAACGTTGAAAAAAGGTACCTATACCTCAACGACCGCAGATCAGAATGCAATCTGGGCAACTGGAGACATCACTGCAAAACTTTCGAATATAACAGTAAAGAAAACAGGTGACTCCGATGGCGGTGACAATACCAGCTTTTACGGCACCAATTCCGGTATCCTTGCTTCCGGTGGTGCAAAACTGACTTTGAACAATATCAATGTCACAACCAATGCCAAAGGTGCAAACGGCGTATTCTGCTACGGCGGATCTGCTACAACAAATAATTCCACAAGTGATGGCACTACGGTCACAATCAAAAATTCCAGAATTACAACCAAAGCGGATAATTCGGGAGGAATCATGACAACCGGCGGCGGCACAACAAATGCCTATAACTTAAAAATCAAAACAGCCGGAACTTCCAGTGCAGCCATCCGTACCGACCGTGGCGGCGGCACTGTCAAAGTCAACAAAGGCACTTACACCACAACCGGAAAAGGTTCCCCTGCAGTCTACTCTACCGCAGATGTCACGGTCAGCAATGCAACGTTAAAAGCAACTGCATCGGAAGGTATTGTCATCGAAGGCAAGAATAAAGTTACACTCAAAAACTGTACGCTGACGGACAACAACACGACATTAAACGGACAGTCCACCACCTACAAAAATATTTTCCTGTACCAGTCCATGAGTGGAGATGCCGCTTCCGGAAGTGCCAGCTTTAAAGCAACCGGATCTAAGATTACCACCAAAAAGGGCGATACGTTTTATGTAACCAATACCTCTGCCAGAATCAGCCTGACAAACAACACGATCACCAATACCGACAGCACCGGCAACTTTCTCCGGGCACAGGCAGATTCCTGGGGAACGAGCGGTTCCAATGGCGGTGATGTCACCCTTACCATGAGCAAACAAAAAGCAGCCGGAAATATTGTCATTGATTCCGTTTCCACGCTGGATATGACGATGAAAAACGGATCTTCCTACAAGGGAACCATCAACGGCTCCAGCGAGGCAAAGTCCATCTCATTAACACTTGATAAGAGCTCTAAGATCACTCTTACCGGAGATTCCTATGTGACAAGTTTCACCGATGCCGACAGCAGCTATTCAAACATTAATTTTAACGGTTATAAACTTTATGTGAACGGCACAGCAATCAATTAAATGTATCCTCCCCTGTCATCCTTTGGGCAGGTGGTACGGTTTCTGTTCCTAAATACCCTGCGAACAAATAAAAAACAAAAAAGGTGTTGCCGCCCAGTAAATATCAATCATTTACTGATGCGACAGCACCTCTTTTCATTTCCAGCGTCACACTATAGTATTCTGTATCGGACACTCTGCCTTTTATCCCTGCTGCCCTGCTGCCTGCCGGATCATATCCTCGACCACGATGTCATAAATTTCTCCGACCGTATTGCAGTATTCCAGAATTTTCCACGGCTCATTCGTGTGAAAATGAATCTTGACCAGATCCTCATCTCCAGCCGCAATCAGACTGTTTCCCTCAAAATTTTCCGTGATGTAATCTGCGATCTCATCCTCGTCAAGATCCCTGTCTCTTCTGTCGATCAGTAACTGTGTATCATAACGATACGCAAACTGATCATCCTCTGCATCTATGGAATGTACTCCCATGGTTCTAATCCTCCTGTTATTTCACTGGAACTGCGGTGACAACTTTATGAAGCTCTTCCAGCTGTACCAGCAGCATTTTTTCAACAATGTAATTGTATTATATCTACTTTTTAAAGTCAAATTTAAAAACACATTGTATTAGATACCCAGCTCCAGCGAATCCGCAATATAGTAATCATATTTCTTTTTCCTGCAATACTTCTTAATCCTGCGGATCAGTTTATGGTCTGTAGTGTATTCCAGCAGGTAAACATCCATTCCATCCGCTTTGCATGCCTGCAGATACTGGCAGAAATACTCCCGCTCCGCTTTTTTCTGCGTATGGAATGTTTTGGTTGTAAAATCAATTCTGCTCCACACCGACTCCTGATTTACACCCGTCATAATATCCGCAGCAGAACCATAACGGGACTGATATGCCGTCACATAGATATCTCCTCCATTGACCACTACCGGCTTCCCCATTGCCCGGATTTTCTTTAAAATCACCGTCAGCCCATCAAAAATATCCTTTTTATGGGCATAATCATATACATCACAGTTATCAACAAAAAAGCCATCCACTCCCTTTTTCTTTAATTTTCCGGCTAATGTATCCATAAATTCCTGCCAGTCTTTATCCGCAACATTAACCCATTTTTCCTCTTCCCAGTTTTCATAATCCCCGATTGCCAGATGCTCATATGTTTTATAATATGACCGGAAATTTTCGATAGAGCCAATATTAAGATAACTGTAAACTTTTGTACCGCCTGCATGTAATTTTCTGATATCTTTCTTCGAAAAATACTGTGCATCAATCACAACAGTTTCGTAATTTTTTAATTTTGGAACTGCTGTGCGGTCTGCATTCAAAAATACTCCATACACGTATTTTTGTGCCTTCCTTCCATCGGCATTACATGATGCCGAAAGACACAATACTACCGTAACCAGCGACAAAATCCCCAAAAAGAAACAGGCATTTCTTTTTCCCCTGTTTTTACCTGATTTACATTTCATACTTCAAGAGCCTTCAAATCCCGCAATTACCGGGATCAGGCATTCCCCATCATAAATTTTTCACTGCTGTCCATAATAAGCATTCGCACCGTGCTTGCGGAAGAAATGCTTATTGCGGATACTGTTCACACAAATTCTGAAATTTTCATTGTAAAATCCGGATAAATTCCCACCGGAATTTCATCTTCAAATAAATACTGCGTGCTGTCCTCATTTTCTCCAAACAAATATACCAGTACCGTACGTTTCATAGGATTTACGATCCAATATTCCCGCACCCCTGCAGTACGGTATTTGAACAATTTTGTCAGATAATCCATCCTCTGACTGCTTTGTGATACAATCTCAATCACCCAGTCCGGTGCCCCATTACAGCCCCGGTCATCCAGCTTTCCGTTATCACAGATCACAGAAATATCCGGCTCCACATATGTTTTATCATCCTGATTTAAAAATACCGCAAACGGTGCCGGATATACTTTACAGGTTCCCTTATGATCCGCAATATAATTTCCGATCGTACGGCTCAACTGCTGCACCAGTTCCTGATGAATTCTGCCCGGTGGTGCCATATCATAAATCTGTCCATCGATCAGTTCTGCACGTTTTCCTTCCGGCAGTGCATAGATTTCTTCCGTTGTGTGTGAATATTTTTCTGCTAATGGCATACGCTCCGTCTCCTGCTATTATTTACCCAATACATCCATTTAAATATAGTATACTGAAAGATTCGTTTTTCATCAACACATGTCATTACATTTCATACCTTTCTGCAGAAGCCGACGTAGCCAACCCTCCCTCACTGGTCTCTTTCAGGCTGGCTGGCATCTGATTTCCGATCCGGCGCATACTGTCGATCACATCATCCGGTGTAATCGCACTGCAGATACCGGAAAGTGCAAGCTGTGCAGAGGTCACTGCATTGACCGCGCCATAAGAGTTTCGCTTTATGCAGGGCACTTCTACCAGACCGCCCACCGGATCACAGGCAAGACCCAGCATATTCTTTAGAGCCAATGCCGCGGCATGCATCACGGTCTGCGGATCTGCCCCCTGCAAATACGCAAGTGCCCCCGCACTCATTGCAGCTGCCGATCCGATCTCTGCCTGACATCCGCCTGCTGCGCCCGCAATAAATGCATTCTCTGCAATCACTTTTCCGATCCCTGCTGCCACATACAGTGCCTGCACCATCTGTTCTTCTGTCGCAGAAAACTGTTCCTCAAAGCTTAAAAGAACTGCCGGCAAAACACCACAGGAGCCTGCGGTCGGAGCTGCCACGATTCTTCTCATGCACGCATTGGACTCACCCATTTTGATTGCTTTTTCCATAACAAGTCCGACAAAAGAACCGCAGATATTTTTACCGGCTTCATTGTACTGATGCAGTTTTTCCCCGTCTCCACCGGCACGGCCGCTGGCAGAGCGCAGGCTTCCGTTATAAGAGGCATCTGCATTTTTCATTGCCTCATACATCTGATGCATTTTTTCACAGGACTGCTCCTGTGTGCGCCCGCTGGCATCCATGTCTTCCTGCTGCACAACCTGCCAGATTTCCTTCTTCTGTTGTACTGCAAGTTCCTGTAATTCCTGCAAAGTATGATAGGTCATGAAAATCCTCCTTCTATGCTACACACCCTCAAAATAGGTCACTTTCAATACGCCCTCTACATGCGAAAGCCATGCAATCCCATCCTCTGGGATCGGCTGGTCACATTCTACTACCATAACTGCCATCTGTCCTTTTGCCGAGCGGTACAACTGCATCGTGGCAATATTCACACTCTTATGTGCGAGCATGGAAGTCACTTCCGATACATGCCCAGGCTGGTCAAGATTGTGTACGATCAGCGTCGGATGTTCTCCCGAAAAATTCGTGTTGATGCCATCGATTTTGTCAATATTAATGCGCGAACCCCCAATGGAAGAAACTTGTACTTCGATGGATTTTTCTCCTACGCCCCACAACCGGATCACCGCGGTATTTGGGTGCGCTTCCTCGAGCCGGGCTTCCCCAAATGTAATTTCCATCCCACGTGTCTGTGCAATTTCAAAACTGTCTGCAATCTTATAATCATCCGGCTGCATGCCAAGAAGCCCCGCCACGATCGCCTTTTTTGTACCATGTCCCTCTCCGGTCGCAAGAAAAGAACCATATAACAGAATCTCTGCTTTTTTTACCGGTTCCCCCAGTAATTTTCCTGCCACATACCCCATGCGAACGGCCCCTGCCGTGTGGGAACTGGAAGGACCTACCATGATCGGTCCAACAATATCAAATAAATCCAATGTCTGTCTCCTTTTATTCGTGCCTGCTGGTTTTTCTTTATTTTATTACCACGTCCTTTTAAAGTCAAAAATTTTCTGTCTGAAATTCATAAAGAAAAATGATCCGGAAAACATAAACTTCCCGAATCATTTTGCTTTTGTATATAAAGTTTCCTTTGTTAAAATGCCTGCGCATATAAATTTAAAATATCATTCTTGGTTGTAAATCTCGGATTAACCTGTATATTTCCGCTCTTCATCGCATCATCCGCCATCTGTTCGAACTTGTCACTTGTGACACCGACCGAGCTAAGCGTTGGCGGAATTCCAAGCTCATGATTCAACACTCGAATTTCCGCTGCAAGCATGTCCGGCATGAATTTTGTATCTACTGTCTGCTCCTTGCTAATGCAATGATATATATAGCAATACTTTTCCGGATCTGCATCACTCATATTGAAATCCACCACCGTTGGGAGCAGAATCGCATTTGCAACGCCATGCGGCACATCGAAATATGCACTGATCGGATGGCTCATCGCATGAACATCCCCGAGTCTTGCATGCGAGAAAGCAATTCCGGCAAAAAGCGATCCCACCATCATAGCTTCACACGCTGCAAGATTACTTCTGTCTGCTACATAGTCCCGGAGATTTCCTCCAATCAGGCGTAACGCTTCCTTCGCAAAAATATCGGAAAAAGGAGAAGAAGTCTTTGAAATATAAGCTTCCAATGCATGTACCATTGCATCAATACCACATGCAGACGCTGTCCCGGCAGGAACAGTAGTGATCAATTCCGGATCAAGAATTGCATACATCGGTAATAAATAGTTACTCACTACCGTAAGTTTATAGTTTCTTGAATGATCCGTGATAACCGAAAACGCAGTCACCTCGGATCCGGTTCCTGCAGTTGTTGGGATTGCGATCATCGGAACAATCGATCCTGGAACCTTGCCTCCACCCTCGTAATCTACAATGTTGCCACCATAAGTGGCAAGCACTGCAACCGCTTTTGCAACATCAAGCGGCGACCCTCCGCCAAATGCAACTATGAAATCCGCTTTGCTCTCCTTGAATGCTTCCGTTGCTTTTGCAACTGTATTCGTACTCGGATTACCTTCTGTCTCCGTAAAGCACTCACTGTCCATGCCTGCGCTTTTTAATGCTTTCTGACATTTTGCAACCATTCCAATCTTGTTCAAATGTGGTCCCGAAATAATATATGCTTTGCTTTTACCCAGTTCCTTAGCCAGATCCGGAAGCAGGCTTAAAGTTCCTGCTCCAACCTTGATATTCTGAGGAATTGTAAATGAAAAACGATTCATTCTCTCACTCCTTTTATTTTGAAAGTGCCTCTACAGATGCCTTAATAATTTCATATGCCTCATCACAGTCTTTCTCTGTAATAATAAGTGGCGGAACCATACGAATCGTATGCGCACCAATTGCAGTAATCAGCAAATGTCTGTGCAGACACTCATGCTTGACATCAACTCCGCTAATGGTATCATCAAATTCAACTCCAACTAAGAGTCCCTGTCCTCTGACTTCTTTTACATGTGGAAGTGTTGCCAGCCTGCTTTTGAAATATTCACCCATCTTAGCTGCATTGTCTGCCAGATTGCGGTCTAACAATTCATTCACCTCTGCAAGCGCCGCTGCACAGGAAACCGGATGACCACCAAAGGTTGTTCCGTGAGATCCTGCAGAAAATGCCTTTGAAACCTCTTCTGTCGCACAGATCGCACCAATTGGCATTCCCCCTCCCAGAGCCTTTGCCATAGATACAATATCCGGCTTGATTCCATAATTCATGTAACTCATAACCTTACCTGTTCTGCACCATCCGGTCTGTACCTCATCAATCAAAAGAAGCATGCCTTTTTCATCGCAGAACTTACGCAATCCGGTCATAAATTCCGGCGTTGCCGGGTGTACACCACCCTCACCTTGTACTGGTTCGATCATGATCGCGATTGTGTTCTCTGTGCAGGCATCTTTAAACGCTTTCAGATCATTGTATGGTGCATAGGAGAATCCATATGTCATAGGTCCGAATCCGATCTGGCATCCATTTCCCGGCTGTCCAGTTGCGGACATTGCGCCGAATGTACGTCCATGGAAACCATTCTTTGCGGTAACAATATGGTATTTGTTTGGACCGTATTTCTCAATACCATATTTCCGCGCCATCTTGATCATAGCCTCATTTGCCTCTGTACCGGAATTCTGGAAAAAAATCTTGTCCATTCCAATCGTGGTACATACCTTCTCAGCAAGCAAGGCCTGCGGGATTGTGTACGGATAGTTGAATGTATGCATAACATCCTGTACCTGATCAATGACAGCCGCCACAACTTTTTCATTACAGCTTCCTGCGGAATTTACTGCAATACCTGCGTAAAAATCGAGGTATTTCTCTCCTTTTTCATCATACATATACTGATCCTTGGCCGTCTCACACAAGAAATCCATTCTCTCGTATGTCTCAATCATGTACTTATTTACTTTGTCCTTAATATCCTGTACGGTAAGTCCTGTGTTAATTAATTTCATAATGTCCTCCTTCACGTGTAACTACGCTTGCTTTATTCTATTTCCCCTGCCTGTTTGATCATATCTGCAGTTATTAATCCTTTAATAATCAGATACTGTTCAATTGTTTTTACACAATTTTCCACGCCAACGCGATCACTGTTAAGCGTCAGATCATAATTTACTGGATTCGTCCAGTAATTCCCGTGTGTATAATATTTATAATAATCTGCCCGATACTTGTCGGTACGCTCGATCGTTGCGTTTGCAACCTCTTCCGTAACTCCCATATTTGCGATCGTCCGCTCCACACAAAAGGCGCGTGGTGCCTCAATATAGATACTGACAACATTTGGTCGGTCTTTAAGCACATAATCGGCACATTTCCCAACAATCACACACGATTCCTTTTCTGCAAGATCCCGGATGATCTGGCTCTGATATTCGAATAATTTATCATCGGAAATAAACTTTTCATTTCTTGTTATGTAACTCTTTGATCTCGGAAGTCCTCGCAAAAAACTGGTAAAGCCACCTGTTTCACGCATTTTCTCATTAACTTCCTGAAATACATTTTCATCCAATCCACTTAACTGGCTTGCAAGCGTCAGAATACGATTTTCGTAGCAATGGATTCCAAGATCCCTGGCAAGCTGCGATGCAATAGCTTTACCCCCCGTTCCGAATCCTCTTGCAAAAGTCACCACAAATTTATCCATCTTAGTTTCCTCCTTAACCTGCCAAATATCTGCTCAGGAATTCGCGTGTTCTTGGATTCTTCGGATTGGTAAACAATTCAGAAGGTGCAGCATCTTCTGCAACATATCCGGAATCCATAAAAATTGTTCTTGTTGAAACATCCCTTGCAAACGCCATTTCATGTGTCACGATAATCATTGTAAGACCGGTCTGCGCCAGATCCTTCATTACATTCAATACTTCACCGACCATCTCCGGATCCAAAGCCGAAGTCGGCTCATCAAACAGAAGCACTTCCGGATTCATACAAAGAGCTCTGGCAATCGCAACTCGCTGCTTTTGTCCACCAGATAACTGTGCTGGCTTTGCGTTAATATATGGTGCCATGCCGACATCCTTCAGATGTGTGATAGCTCTGTTGAATGCCTCCTCTTTTGGCAGATGCAATACTTTTCTTGTGCAAAGCATGCAGTTTTCCAACACTGTCATATTGTTAAACAGGTTAAATGACTGGAAGACCATTCCGACTTTTGAACGGTACTCATTAATTTCTTTTTGTATATCCCGAACTTCCTTATTGTGATAAAGAATTTTACCGGATGTCTGTTTTTCGAGTTTATTAATGCATCGAAGCAATGTCGACTTTCCCGAGCCGGAAGAACCAACGATACAAATGATTTCTCCGGCATTTACATTGATGTCAATCTTTCTTAAGACTTCATGCTTTCCAAATGATTTGCTCAGATCCTGAATTGAAATTACTGTCTCACTCATAGCGTTCCTCCTATTGATTATCCATGTACTCAACTGCAAGTGCATAATCTGTCCTGCCCTGCATTTTCTTCTCGATCAGCTTGAACACTTTATCAAATACAAAACACAATACGAAGTAGATGACTGCAATTACAAGGTAAGACTCGAAGTATTTATAATAGTTACCACCAACGGTTTTCGCTGCCATAAAGAGTTCCTGTACCGCAATAACATTTAATACTGATGTCATTTTTAAGTTTGTAAGGAACATGTTTGCCATCTCTGGAATAATATTCTTGAATGCCTGTGGAAGTACAACATATAGCATGGTCTTAAAAGGTGACATTCCCATGGCCCAGGCTCCTTCTCTCTGGCCAAGCTCAATAGAACCGATTCCGGCTCTTACAGTCTCTCCCATATATGCTCCGGTGTTTAGTACAGTTACTACAATACCTGCAAATACTGGTGTCAGATTTTCAAAGCCCATCTGGCGGATTCCAAAATATACGATCATTGCCTGAACAATCATTGGTGTATCTCGAAATACCTCTACATAAACCGTAAATATTGCTTTTACAATTCGAATCAGTATTTTCTTAATGATATTGTCTCCTTCATTAAGTTTTACATCATTGACAACTCCTACGATAAATCCCAGTACAAATCCAAGCAACGTGCCAACCACGGCTATATACAATGTAAGCCAGGTTCCTTTGATAAACATGCTTGAATACTTCTGTGCCAGAAATACCATCCATTCTAACGAATTACTTGGATTTTCAAAAATCATATATATCTACCTCACTTCTATCTTCCTAATCCCCCGCTGGTCTAGTTTGCTGCCGGCTGCTGGGTTAATACAGTGTTCATTAAATCATCCATTTTTGCCTTGTCATTCCAGCCGATTGCATTCATTGCATCCTGAATCTTGTCTCTTAACTCTGTGTCATCTTTTCTTGTTGCAATACATACATTTACCATTTCATCATCACCAGTAAATCCATTATTCTCATCTAACTGAATGATCTGAAGATCATCGTTTGTCAGTGCTGCTGATTCAGCAGTTGGAAGATCTACAATACATACATCTGCGCTGCCGTTTGAGATTGCCATAAAGCACTCGGAAGTTGTCTCAAAATTACCGGACTGTACTGCTCCATCAATCTGGTCCAGAAGTGGAATCCAACCAGTTCCTAACTGTGTTGTAACTTTACATCCTGTACCGGCCAGATCGGAAAGTCCTTTTACATTGGAATACTTACCACCTTTCTTTACTACGATACAGTTATCTCTATAATAATAAGGATCGGTAAATGCATACGATGCTTCTCTTTCTGCTGTCTTTCCCATACCTGCAATGATTGCATCATAATCCCCTGCGTCAAGGGAAATACCAATGGATGACCACTCAACCTTATGAATCTCAAGTTCCATTCCCATCTGATCTGCAAGCTTCTGTGCAACTGCTACATCGTAACCATATGCATAATAATCAGAATCGTAAATTTTAACTGCCTTACTTCCGTCCGGTGTCGTGTCTGTATCCTGTGTCCAGTTGAAAGGAGCGTATGCACATTCCATTCCGACTCTGAGAACCTTTTTATCCGAATCGGTTGATGCTGTGGTTGATGCCTGTGATGCTTCTGATGCCTTCTTGTCCGATGCACCGCATCCAAATAAACTTGTAACTGCCATAACGCCTGTAAGTGCTAATGCTACGATTTTTCCTGTTTTCATATTCGTTTCCTCCTCATGCCATCTTATAACGATTGTTTCTAAATTGGCCGGTGTTCCACTATCCGGGTAATTCTCCGGAGTTCCCATGATAGAGAACAAAAAAGACGCCGGAGAAATAATTTTCTCTAGCGCCTTTGCTTACTCAGTATACTATACTTCGAATCGCTTCTTTTCAATATTCATTTTGCACAGTTTAATTGTTTAAAATGCACAATTCATTACTGAAACATAAGTCTTTTTACCAGAATGCAGTTGACCAGATCCAGATATTCCATCGAGTCATCAAGACTAATCTCCAGTATTTCTTCAATCTTTTTCAAACGATACTGCAAAGAATTTCGATGAACAAACATCATGTCCGCAGTTTTACCAATGTTAAATCCACACATATAGTAATTTACCAGTGTATCAATCAGAAATGAACCATTGGCATTATCATACATTTCGAGTTTTTTCAGCTTATCATTACAGTAATTTAGGATTTCCTGCTGATTTCCACTGTTGAACATATATTTATAGATTCCCATGGAACTTGCACTAAGTACCTTCTTATTTGTCGGATTCGGCAGCATATCCTTCTTGGGAATAAGATTTTTTGCCTCCTGATAACTTTTGCCGAAATCTGCGGGCTTAGTGTAAGCTGCACCAAGAATACAGGTGCTGTGAATCAATCCCACAAAAGGCATTCTGCAATCCAAATCTCTTAATATTTTTTCAATCTGATTCTCGGTTTCCTTATTCTGCGTAGCCTCAAACAATAAAACAAACTTATTCAGAAAACGCATATACATGGGATGCTTCTCCATATGAAGCACTTCCCTGTTCAGACAATCTGTGTAATATGCATATGTGTGTTCATCCTGTTCGAGATTTACACCATATTTACGATCAATAACAATAATTCCAACGCGATATGGGCGGTCAAATGTCAATCCAAACTGCGCGGAAATCTTCTCTATATATTTATCATTGACCTCATAGCCAAATAACAGATTATACAAATAGTCTCCGGTCCTCTTATTGTCCAATTCCGTTTCAAGAATTAATTTGCCGATACTTTGCGCAATATCAACAAATGTCGCACCTTCCCACCGAATGTAAAAAAGTGGCAGACGTAATTCTTTCGCCTTACGAATCATTGTTTCCGGAATAGCTTCTCTGTCATTTTCAACCGAGATTGCAAGCCCCGATATTCCTAACGCATTCAATTCGATCATCGTATCATATGCCTGCTCCATTGTAAAACGCATATAATCCACAACAATTAACGCAAAGTTTCCCGGATTCATATGTTCTTTGTACGGCTTCGTCTGCACCAGATATGTCCAGGACACCATTCGATCCAGCCCAATTTCGCCGGTCAGTAACTCCACACCATCTAATCTTAAGTTATACACATCTCTGCAAGTTATCATAACGCTTAACCACCTATCCTGTTTTCCCAGCAACTCGAAATTGTATCAGATATCTTTTACTGTTTGGGATACCTATATGATAGCACATAAACAACTTACATTATCAGAAATTTTGAATTGAAAATACTCATAACTACTGTCCATAATAAGCATTCGCACCGTGCTTGCGGAAGAAATGCTTATCGCGGATACAATCCGGTGCCGGCTGCACCTTCGGATTGATCAGTTCGGTACGGGTTGCCATCTTTGCAACTTCTTCTAAGACAACGGCATTGTGCACTGCCTCTGCCGCATCCTTGCCCCACGTAAACGGACCATGGTTCGTGCAGAGCACGCCTGGTGTGTAAACCGGGTTAATTCCTCTTGTCTCAAAAGTCTCAATGATAACTTTTCCGGTGTTTGTCTCGTATGCCTCGTCAATCTCTTCCGGTGTGAGGCTGCGCGCACATGGGATCGGTCCAAAGAAATAATCCGCATGGGTCGTTCCGTAAAGCGGAATATCCCTTCCTGCCTGTGCCCAGGAAGTAGCCTCCGGGGAATGGGTATGTACAATACCGCCGATATCCGGATACTTTTTGTACAGTTCGAGATGGGTTGGTGTATCGGAAGACGGTTTTAAATCGCCCTCGATTTTATTTCCCTCTAAGTCCATAACAACCATATCATCCACTGTCAGTTTATCATAATCCACTCCACTTGGCTTGATGACAAAATAACCACTCTCGCGGTCAATGCCGCTGACATTGCCCCATGTATAAGTAATCAAACCTCTGCGCGGCAATTCCATGTTTGCCTCGTAAACCTGTTTTTTTAATTCTTCTAACATGTTTTCTGTCCTTTCCATATCCACAAAATCCGCCGCTGAAAACGACGGATTCTACCTGTTTCTTATCTGTAACTATTCAGAACCACACCACACACATTCGCAAAACCGCACGATACCTCAAGAGATTCTGAATAGTTACTATTATTTTACAAATGTTCTACTGCCGCACGCTCAATTGCAAGTCCTTCATTATAGCGTTTTAAAAACTGGTCAAAGCCTTCCACATCGGCAGGAACCGGATCTTCCGTCACGCCCTCCTGACCGCCAAAGACTCTCTTGCTCAGATAATCGGCAAGGCTCTCGCCCTCTTCTTTCTGAGCCATGTAAGCTGCAAGAAGTGCGATACCCCATGCGCCGCCCTCACCTGCCGTCTCCATAACGGAAACCGGTGTATCAATGGCTGCTGCCATGATGCGCTGTCCGACTACCGGAGTCTTAAACAGACCGCCATGGCCGTACATCTTGTCGATCTGTACGCCTTCCTCTTTGAGCAGGATATCCAGACCATCCTTTAATGCGCCCAGTGCCGTAAACAAATGCACGCGCATGAAATTTGCAAGATTGAATTTTGCATCCGGTGTGCGGGCAAACAGAGGTCTTCCTTCATCAAATGCGGTAATTCCTTCTCCGGAAAAATAGTTGTATGCTAAAAGACCGCCACAATCTGCGTCACCTTCGAGTGCTTTGTTGTATAAAACGGAAAACAGCTCATTCTTGTCAATCTTCATGCCAAAACTGTTGGCAAACTCTTCAAACAGGTTGACCCATGCATTCAGATCGGATGTGCAGTTGTTGCAGTGTGCCATGGCAACCGCCTCTCCGGATGGCGTGGTCACCAGATCAATCTCGGTGTGCACATTCTTCAATGCCTTTTCCAGTACGATCATTGCAAATACGGAAGTACCTGCGGATACGTTTCCGGTGCGGACAGCTACACTGTTGGTCGCTGCCATGCCGGTTCCGGCATCACCTTCTGGCGGACATACCGGAATTCCTGCTTCCAGTTCACCATCGGTATCGAGAAGCCTTGCGCCCTCTGCAGTCAGCGTTCCGGCATTTTCTCCGGCAACAAGAACTTTTGGCAGAATGTCACGGAGTGACCAGTCAAAGCCGTATGGTTCTGCCAGTGCATCAAACTTATCGAGCATTGCTGCATCATAATCTTTTGTATTACTGTCGATTGGGAACATTCCGGATGCATCCCCCACGCCGAGTACCTTTTCCCCAGTCAGTTTCCAGTGGATAAATCCTGCAAGCGTGGTGAAAAATGCGATATCTTTCACATGCTCCTCTTTGTTTAACATTGCCTGATACAGATGGGCAATGCTCCAGCGCTGCGGAATGTTATAGGAAAATTCCTTCGTCAGCGCTGCTGCTGCTTCCTCTGTGATTGTATTACGCCATGTGCGGAACGGCACGAGAAGCTCCCCAGCCTTATCAAATGCCAGATATCCGTGCATCATGGCGGAAAATCCAATCGCACGGATCTTTGTCAGTGTCACGCCATACTGCTCTTTTACGTCTTTTTTCAGATCCTGGTAGCAGTCCTGCAGACCACCCCAGATATCGTCCATGGTATAGGTCCAGATTCCGTGATCGAGGCGGTTTTCCCATTCATGACTGCCGGATGCGATCGGTGTATGGTTCGCATCGGTCAGTACCGCCTTGATACGTGTGGAGCCAAATTCAATTCCGAGAAATGTTTTCCCGGACACGATCTCGTCTTTTCTTTCCACTGTTTCTACCTCTCTTTCTGTCATAAACACCTGCCTTTGCATTTTACAAAAGCAGGTGTTACATACCTTTTATCTGTAGAATACTTCTCCAAGCATCAGATCGCGCTTGAAGTCACGGATCTTGGTATCTTTGTCAATGTATACAGCTTCAATGCCCATAGCTGCTGCCCAGTCACCCATCTGCTCTGCAGTCAGGTCATAGGTAAATGCGGTATGGTGTGCACCGCCAGCAAGAATCCATGCCTCTGCGCCTGTATAAATATCCGGTTCCGGAGTCCAGAAGTTGGTTGCGGTCGGAAGTTTCGGCATTGGCTTTTCTGTCTTCTTGCACTCTACATCGTTGATGATGAGACGGAAACGGTTGCCCAGATCGATGAGGGATGTTGCAATTCCGTGTCCTTCCTTGGATGTAAATACAAGTCTTGCAGGATCTTCTCTGTCTCCCATGGAAAGAGGCTGGCACTTGATGCTGATCGGACCGTCTGCGATGGACGGGCAGATTTCAAGCATGTGTGCTTCAAGAATTCCTTCTTTTCCTTTTACTAAATTGTAGGTGTAATCCTCGAGCATGGATGTTCCTTTTGCATCCTTCATGCCTGCGGTCATCACTTTCATGAGACGTACCATGGCTGCAACTTTCCAGTCACCTTCTGCTCCGAAGCCATAGCCTTTTTCCATCAGTCTCTGGATGGCAAGTCCCGGAAGCTGTTTTAATGCGCCAAGATCACCGAAGTGAGTAACGATTGCCTGATAATTCTTTTCCTGCAGGAAACGCTCAAATCCAAGTTCGATCTGTGCCTGTACGGCTACATGTTTTTTGAATTCTTCCGGATCTCTTCCCTCGAGTAAAATCTCATATTTGTCGTAGTATTCATCTACAAGTGCGTTTGTATCCGACTGGGATACGGCTGCAACAGACTCTGCGATCTCGTTTACCGGATAAGCATCTACTTCCCAGCCGAACTTGATCTGTGCTTCTACTTTATCGCCCTCGGTAACTGCTACGTTTCTCATGTTGTCTGCGACACGCATAACACGGATGTGGCTGCTCTCTACGATGCCGACTGCGGTACGCATCCAGCTTGCGATCTTGTCAACAACAACCGGATCGGTCCAGTGTCCGACAACGACCTTACGCTCCATACGCATACGGCTCACGATATGACCATACTCTCTGTCTCCGTGTGCCGACTGGTTTTCATTCATGAAATCCATATCAATGGTATCATATGGAAGTTCCTCATTGAACTGTGTATGTAAATGCATCAGAGGTTTGCGATACTCCTGCAGTCCAAGAATCCAGGACTTTGCAGGGGAGAACGTGTGCATCCAGGTGATTACACCGGCACATGTCTCATCGTTGTTAGCCTCGTTGAATGTCTTGCGGATCAGCTCATTGGTAATGAGTGTCGGTTTCCATACGATTTCATATGGCAAAACGCCTGTCTTGTTTAACTCATCTACAATCTGTTTGGAATGCCGGGCTACCTTTGCCAGACATTCCTCTCCATACAGATCCTGTGATCCTGTGCAAAACCAAAATTTGTAATCCTTATTTAACAGCATACTCGTTCCTCCTTAGAATCAATGCTTTATATCGTTCGTTTTTATACTCTAAGTTTATAACTTGTATGCATGTATTTACAAGTTGTTTTTCATGCAAAAAATCAACAAAATTGTTGTCTTTTTTCGTTTTAATCCGGCATTGTTTTGGTCAGATTGCACAAGCCGTCACCGGTATTCCATGCAGGAATTTCCCTCAATAAGCATTGGCTGGATGAGAACACTCTCCCCTTCCTCTTTTTCTCCGTTCTGAATCATGGAAAGGAGCAGTTCTGCTGCCATGGCGCCAAGCTTTTCCTGTGGATGGTCAATGGTTGTCAGCCGAAGCCCCTGCTGGTCCGCCAGCGAAGAATTATCATAACCGGTTACCGAAACATCTTCCGGAATACGCAGTCCTTCCTCCTGCAATGCACGGATGACAAGCTGTGCCGTCTGGTCGTTATAACAAACAACCGCATCCATCCGCCCACGAAGCGTTTTTCCTGCCATTTCACGGATTGCTTCATAGGGATGGATTTTACGGTCCTCCGTGTGAAACCACACCACTTTATCCGGATCATACAAAATTCCCGCCTCCTGCAGTGCACGGACATACCCTTTATGGCGGTTCTGTCCCTGCATGTCATCCGCCTTAAATACTCCCACGATATTTTTGTGCCCGTGATCCGTCAGATACTTTGTGATCATATATCCCCCCTGAAAATCATCCAGCAGCACATGCGGCTTGTCTTTCATCTGAGGGAAACATCCCTGGATAAACACGTATGGAATATGCGATTTTTCCAGTTGTTCGTACAAATTCATATGCCGGCAGAAAATCTGGCTTTTACTCGGTTCAATGATAACCCCGTCAATATCCTTGCTTAAAATTTCCTGCAGGCATTCCGCTTCCCGGGTCCGTGAATTTTTTGTATTTTTTAAGACAATGCTATATCCTGCACCGGTCAGCACATCATCAATTCCCTGTATCACACGGGGAAAAATATAGTCTGACAGATAGGTTGTTACGACAGCAATATTCTTGGACGGATGTGCGTGCCGCATCATTTCCGAACAGAATGTACCGCGCCCGTGCTCTGCGTAAATATATCCTTCATTCTGCAAAATCGCCAATGCCTTGCGCACCGTCTGACGGCTGACCTGATACTGTGCGGAAAGCGTATTTTCCGATGGCAGTTTCTGCCCCGGTGCAATCTCCCCGGAGACGATCTGCAAACGCAGCTGTTCCGTCAGTTCCTGATATTTTGGTGTGTTTCCTCCTGTGATACTCTCCATAATGTATATCCCCTCTTAAAAAAGCAGATACAGCCTGTCCGGGCTTCTCTACTAAAGTTGTACCATGTATGTTTACTTGTACGGTCAGTGTAACACAGGATTTTTTATAATCCAAGCACTTTTTTCTTTGCGGCCGCAAACTCTTCATCCGTAAGCGCACCTTCCGCATGAAGCTTTGTCAGCTGCGTCAGTTCTCCGGAAGTAGATTTTGCTTCTTCCGGCTGTTCTAAGTCTTCGGTGTCTTTTACATAGGATGCCTGGAATTCCCCATTGATCTCTGCAATCTCTTTCTCCCCGCGGATATAGGCATCATACATATCAAACAGATCCATGCCGCTTCCTCCCACGCAGTCATCCGGCTCCTGCCAGGAACGAATCAGGGCAATCCGTTCTTCCTTTGTCGTGTCTTTGATCAGATATCCACTCATGATAATATTTTCCTCCCTACCGGCGATATAACTCCGGATTCTTGTTTTTCATTTTCTGTTTGTGTACATACATGCGGCGGTCTGCTTCCTGATAAAGCATACGGATATCCACGTTATCCAAAAACTCGCTGCGCTGCACGCACCCCACTGCTGTACTCAGATGCAGTTCTTTATTTTGTTCATTTTTTTCATACAGGCATTTTAACAGGCGGGTAAGATCCTCACGCAATTCTTCCTGCTTCCGGTCCGGAAGCACCACATGAAATTCGTCTCCCCCGACCCTCGCAATTGCCAGAGCCGCCGGAAATGCCTCCCTTAAAACAGATGCAAAACTGCGCAACAGCGCATCTCCCTTTTCATGCCCATAGGTATCGTTGTAATACTTTAAAAGATTCAGATCCATACTGATCAGGGTAAAATCTGCGTCTCCATCCAACAGTTTTTCAACTACTTCATCGCACTTGCGCCGGTTGCTCAATCCTGTCAGTTCGTCACTGTACGCCATATTTTCAAGCAGTTGCTGCTGTGCCTCTTTATATAATCCCCGGGATGTTTTCCCTGTATAGTCCAGCAACAATGCTGCGACAATAAAGAGTGCCCCATAACACACGGAGCTGCTATATTTGTTTCCTTCAAAGTGTACAAAAAATTTCTGTACATTATACTGAACCAGTTCATATAAAATCACAAACAGAATACCCACCATCCCCAGCTGCAGCATATGGTTATACTTTCTACGGTGTATGCCATCATCAATGATAAGCAGGATAATAAATACCACCTCCAGCATCATCAGCATCTGTGCCGCTTTCAGATCCTGCGGAAAGTGTACGAGGTTGAGTGCCTGCATGGAAAAAGCAAATACAATAAATACCGTCTGTCCTGCCAGAAGTCCCTTGTAAAAAATACGGAAAAATCTGTTCCTTTCTTTCTGAACTGCTGTCGGATAAAAATATAAAAGCAGCGGAAGCGATCCCGCATACAGGGACATGTATTCCATATATGCTTTTACTTTCAGATTCTGCGTAAAGAGTATGATGAGGTTATTATTGCAAAGCGTCCATCCCCCAATCAGCAGGGAAAATAAAGCTACCCAGAACAGGCTTACATACACCCGGTTCTTTAAGCTTGCAACCATGGACACACATGCCATAAGAACCCCAAATAAAATCAGAGACATTGAAACTGCAATCCGGATTCTATTTTTCACCAGGGATTCCTGTATCAGTGTACCTTCATTTCCAAGCATCATGGAACTGATTCCGTTAAAGGCATTGTTTTCCGAAACGGTTAATGTAATGCTGAGTGTCTCTCCGAGATAATCATTCGGAACTTCAATATAATGCACTCCATATCCCAGCATTTTTCCCTGCTTATAATCTCTTTGTCCGTATGTATAAAGAAGCGTATTATTCATACGGACTTCGATTTTTGCATGGATAAACTCGCAGCGCAGCACGGGATTCACACCCTTGTAATGTTCCGTCATATAATGGGAAAGCGTCACAACATCTCCCTTATTTGTCATGGGAAATGTGAATTTGCTGAGTGTTACATTCGTATATGTTTTTTCGTTTATCGTCACATCCCAATGCCGATCCAGCATGATACCCCTGTCATAATACTTCTGACCACCCGTAAACATAAATAAAGGGATGACCACAACCAGAAAAGTCATCAGCATAAGAAAAAATATTCCTATGTTTTTCTTCTCAATCTTTTTCATTTCCAGACCCTTTTTGCCATCTTTTTATCTATCTGTTTTCAGATTACATATCGTATATTCTACCATAATTTTTCTGTGTTTGATATACCCAATGTGCTTTTGCCTGATCAGCACTCGTATTTGTTCATTGAAGCACCTGTTGCAAAAAAGAAAAGCCCTGCGGTTTTTGTATACCACAGGGCTTTTCTTGCTCAGTTTCTTTTAAAAATCGACATCCGTATCGTAGTAGCAGCACTTTAAGAGTTTCTCCATCTCCTCCTGACTTGGCTGTCTTGGATTGGAACCTGTGCATGCGTCAAGAATTGCATTGGCCGCAATCTCCGGAAGTCTCTCTAAGAATACCTCCTCCGGTACAAATCCCTGCTCGGTCGGGAAGCTGTCCGCACCGTAGTTTTTAATGCAGTGCGGAATGTTCAGATCATCGTTCATCCTGCGCAGATGTGCGATCAGAAGCTCCACCTTTTCATCCAGTGTGTTTCCGCCGAGTTTCATGAAATCCGCAATCTCACCGTAACGTTTCTTTGCCGTCTCATCCTTTGCATTAAATGCGATAACCTTTGGCAGATACATTGCATTGGCTGCGCCGTGGATGATGTGTGCGCCATAATCCGCAAACGCTGCACCTGTCTTATGTGCCATGGAATGTACAATACCAAGGAGTGCATTGGAAAATGCCATACCTGCCAGGCACTGTGCATTGTGCATGGAATCTCTCTTTTCCATATCCCCGTTGTAAGATGGGATCAGGTCACTCTGGATCATCTTAATCGCATGCAGCGCAAGCGGATCGGTAAAATCGCAATTTGCTGTGGAAACATATGCCTCGATCGCATGTGTCATTGCATCCATTCCAGTGTGTGCCACCAGTTTCTGCGGCATGGTCTCTGCCAGATCTGGATCTACAATCGCAACATCCGGTGTGATCTCAAAATCTGCAATCGGATACTTGATTCCCTTCTCATAATCTGTAATGATGGAAAACGCAGTAACTTCTGTTGCAGTTCCGGAAGTCGAGGAAATCGCACAGAAATGTGCTTTGTTGCGCAGTGCCGGGATGCCGAATACCTTGCACATATCCTCAAAAGTAATATCCGGATACTCATACTTGATCCACATTGCTTTTGCCGCATCAATCGGAGAACCACCGCCCATGGCTACAATCCAGTCCGGCTCAAACTCCTGCATCACTGCCGCACCTTTCATAACAGTCTCAACCGACGGATCCGGCTCAATGCCCTCGAAAAGTTTTACTTCCATCCCGGCTTCCTTTAAATAATCCTCTGCTTTCTGAAGGAAACCAAACCGTTTCATCGAGCCGCCGCCCACGCAGATGATCGCTTTCTTTCCCTTGAATGTTTTCAGGGCTTCGAGTGCTCCCTTTCCATGGTATAAATCTCTCGGTAATGTAAATCTTGCCATATAAAAAACCTCCACATACTATGTAAATCATTTCAGCTTTCACGGTTGTTTCCGGTGCTTTCCACAATGAAAGTTTCAACGCCCGTCTTCCACTGTTCTGCCTTTATCATTAGACATATTGCACAAAAAATCGACCGTTATACGCCTGCAACTATGCATTTATTCTATCATCAAAATGTAAAAATTGCAATTGGTAATATCCACCACTTCTAAATCCACTTCTAAATATAACTTTCTTCATAACCAATTTATGTTGACAAATTCATCCATATGCTATATCATTCATTAGGCTTCTAACAATTAGATTGCTAACAAAGGAGACATTTTATTTTATGAAAGAATCACTTCATTATCTTCTGATGTCCGACCATTTCCTGTTTCAGAAATCACTGGCCGCAAGCGTCAGAGATACCGGACTAACACCCGGACAGCCAAAAATTCTCGACTATCTCATCAATCATGACGGGGCAATCCAGCGGGAAATCGCAGTGTCGTGCCATATTGAACCGGCATCACTGACGGCTATTTTAAATGGTATGGAGAACAAAGGCTATATTGAACGCAGAACGGATGGTGGCAACCGCCGCTCCTATCATGTGTACCTTACACCACTCGGCAGAAAATATTCCGACCGGCTCAGTCAGGAGTTTGCACGCATCGAAGCCAAAGCACTGGAAGGCTTTTCCGATTCCGATGCAGGACTGCTACAGGAACTGCTTGGCCGCGTATATGAAAATATGACAAAAATTCAGAAAGAAGGAACTCACAAATGAAACACTTAAAAGTAAGAATCCCCATGTATTTTATCGGGCTTTTTATTATGACAATCGGCATCGCCCTGTCCGTAAAGTCCAACCTCGGCGTATCCCCTGTCAGTTCGATCCCCTACACAATGACCTGTGTCTGGGGCATCGAGATGGGAAAAGCCACGATTCTTTTTCACATTGTACTGGTAGTGATCCAGATCCTGCTGCTGCGCAAAAAGTTCAAACCTGTGCAGCTCCTGCAGATTCTCGTTGGCGTTGTATTCGGATACTTTACCACCTTTTGTAATTACATGGTGTCCTATCTTCCGACACCACACAATCTGGCAATCCGTATCGTGATGGTACTTGCCAGCACAGTATTTGTTGCATTCGGTATCTTTTTGTATCTGCCGGCAGACCTGATTCCGCTTGCCGGAGAAGGCTGTATGCAGGCGGTTTCCACTGTCACAAACATTGAATTTTCCAGAGTAAAAATCGGATTTGACTGCACGATGGTTGTCGTCTCTGCAATCACCTGTCTGACGCTTTTGCACAGTCTCGGAAGTGTCGGTGCCGGCACCATTATTGCCGCAATTTTAGTCGGAACATTCGTTGGCATGATCAACCGTGCATTCGGCAGCCAGCGGGATGCACTGCTTGGGAAAAATGAGAAAGCTGCTGTCGAAGCAGCCCGGGTCGCAGAACGTGACCACATTTCAGCGGATGCTGCTGCCGCAAAAGTAAAAAAAGTGAACCACGAGCGCGCGGTTCACTGTAAGCATTTTACAAAGACGGACTGGGGCAATGTGAAAAATTATGATCTCTGCATCAAATCCGATGATTTCGGGGTGGAGGATACGGCAAAAATTATCAGGGAACTGTTTCAGAAGAAAATGGGCGTGTGATATGAAAACGGGAGGCTTTTGCCTCCCGTCATGTGTTTTTCTATAAAACAGCCTGCAAAATCAGTGACATAATCACAATGACCGCACATACCACACCGCTTATCCGCATCCTTCTGCTGACATCTTTTTTCTCACTTATACGTTTGAGCCATCCCGTTGTATACAGTATGTTTGCAATAAGCGTGCCAAGCGTCCACGCATACAGATCCCGCTTCACACTTTCCCAAAGTGGAGACACTGCCAGACCACCTGCGTCCATGGCCATCGCAATCAGTATTGTGATCACACCGGTAATTCCTATGATCCGTACCCGTTTTAAGAGCCTTGCATTGTTTGTCTCTGTATAATCCGTTACTTTGATTACGGTTTCCTTTAATTCCTCATTCATCTGCTCGCTTTTCCTTTCTCCATCAATGATTTCCCGGATATCAACTTCATAAAAATCTGCAAGTTCCAACAGCATGCTGATATCGGGCATATTGCTTCCCGTCTCCCAGCGTGACACCGTGCGGCTTGTGATCTGAAATTTTTCCGCAAGCTGCTCCTGCGTCAGCTTCTTTTCATTGCGCAGTTGTTTTAAAAAATAACCTGTCTTTTTCTGATCCATAATGAAATCTCCTCTTGCTTTCCATCCATGTAAATCTGCTCCTCCTTTCGCAGATTACAATACCTGTTTTTTCCGGCAAAAACCACGACATAAAGCGAGAACTGCCGTGTTTTTTGCACCGGACATGAAATGTCTGCCCGGAAATCCCGTTTAATTACGAATCACACCTATCTCTTCTTTTTGCTGCCTCGTTATAAACCTGTTCATCCGTTCTGGCAGAAACAACAATAATTTTCATAACTTTGCCCACTCTCTCAACCTTATAGACAACCCGTATCCCCAAATCTCTGAACTTTATCTTCATATGATTGGTAAGGTTTGTTCCACTTTTATTACCCAATGGTTTCCCATATCCACCTTCCCTCACTGACAACGGATTCTGGCTGACTTTTTTAATTCCTTTTAACACCTGTATCTGAGCTGAATGGTCAAGTTTTTTCATATCCTTTTCCGCTTCCTCTAAAAACTCAATACTCCATATCATTCGATATCTGCATCCTCCGCTTCCAAAAGTTCTGCTTCACTGATGCCCAAATGTTTCATCACTGAATCATATGAAACGTTCTCTTTATTCCCGTTATCATCCAAACGTTTATTTGCTTCCAATAAAAGAAAATAATCTTCCTCAATCTCCGTTAATCTTGTATACTCTTCGGGTGACAGAATAATTGCAGAAGGCTGGTTATTTTTTAAAACAATCAGTTCTTTTTCGGAACGAAGTCTATCAAATATCTTTGCAGCCTGCCCTTTGTTAAATTGTGAAATTGGAACAAGACTCTGTAAAAAATCAGATGCAATTGCCATAACAGACACCTCCATTGTTTAATTTCACTTATATTATATGCAGGAGCAATCCAAGAATCAATATAAAAGTTGTATTATTTTCTTTATAATTTTCATTATTATTTATTGTTCTTATTTCATGTTCACAGGACAATACACGGTATATGTATACATTCCATCCTCATTTTTCACAGTAGAATCTCCATTGGGCGGTTCACTTTTTCTTGCCCTGTGACACAAATTTGCATATACTTATTTTATCAAATAACATCAGGAGAAACTCATGATCTATTTAAAAAATCCCCTGTGCCTTGGCATGGAAGAATCAGAATATAAAGAAATGCTCGCTCTGGGCGGTATGCGCCAGAAACATTTTGAAAAAAATGAAGTGATTTTGTCTGCCGGATGCACCACGCACGAGATCGGGCTGGTGCTGTCCGGAAGCGTTAATATTGAAAATCTCGACCTGTGGGGCAGCAAAAGCATTTTGAGCAACATCGGTGCCGGACAGGTTTTCGGGGAAACTTATGCATTTTCCCGCGAAACACTGATGGTCGATGCAGTTGCTGCCCACCAGACCGATATTCTATTCTGGAATCTGGATATTCTCGTCCACACGCCGCATCCCGCAAGCACCTGGCAGCCAAAATTTATCCGAAATCTGCTACAGATCTCCCTGCGCAAAAATCTCGCGCTCTCCCAGCGGATTTTCTGTACAACCCCGAAAACGATCCGCGGGCGGCTGCTTGTCTATCTGTCAAACCAGGCGGCAAAAGCCGGCAGCAATGATTTTAAGATTCCGTTTGACCGACAGGGGCTGGCGGACTATCTGAATGTCGACCGCAGTGCGCTTTCCAAAGAGCTTGGCAAAATGCGGGACGAAGGAATTCTGACCACCCGGAAAAATGCGTTTACCCTGTACGGATTGTCTCATGAGCCGCTCCTTTATGTTTCATTTTCAAAGGCCTTTCACTAATAATACAAACGAAAAATCGGAAAGGTTACAAAAAAAGGAACCCTGTCCGGATATCTTTCCGGACAGGATTCCTTTTTATTATGTTCTCCTACTCTGCCAGCTTAAACCTGCCAACCAGATTTTTCAGTCCTTCCGACTGTGCGGAAAGCTCCTGGCTTGTTGCAGAAGTTTCTTCTGCAGCTGCGGAGTTGCTCTGTACGACACTGGAAATCTGCTCGATTCCCTGCTCGATCTGCTTTAACATATCTGCCTGCTCAGTAGAACTCTCGCTGGCGCCCTTTGCCGCATTCGCAAAATCATTCATGGATTCAAGAATCTTATTTAATGCAGCAACCGTCTTTTCTGTAATCTGGTTTCCGTTTTCAATTTCCTGCAGAGATTTTTCAATCAGATCGCGAGTATTGACTGCCGCCTGTGCACTGTCACCCGCCAGTTTTCCGATCTGATCTGCCACAACCGCAAAACCTTTTCCGGCTTCCCCGGCACGTGCTGCCTCAATGGAAGCATTCAGGGACAACAGGTTGGTCTGACTTGCAATCTCCTCGATGGAACCGATGATGTTTTGGATTTCCTGTGAGGTACTGCTGATCCGCTCCATGGCATTGGTCAATGCCTGTAATTCTTCTCTGCTTTGATCTGCCTGTTCTACGGCAGTGCGTACCATCTGGTAAGCCCCGGAAGCGCTCTCTGCGCTGGATTCTGCAATTCCGCTGACACTCTCTACCGTTGCTGTCAGTTCTTCTACTGCACCTGCCTGATCGGTGGCACCTTCTGCCAAAGCCTGTGCCCCGCCTGCCAGCTGCCCGGAACCGGATGCAACCTGCTCGGATGCCTCATTAATCTGTGTCAGGGTATCACTCAGTTCATGTTTTAATTTGCTTATGGACTCATACTGCTGTCTGAAATTTCCAATATAAATCTGTGCATTATTACTGGATACATTGAAATTTCCTTCTGCCATTTCTCCCAGAAGATAACTGGTATCCTGCACAATCACCTCCAGAGTTTTGCATGCCTGCCGGAAATTACCGGCAAGTTTTCCGAGTTCGTCTGGAGATTCATAATTTATTTCCACATCAAGCTGTCCTGCTTTCAGTTTCTCAGCTGCACCTTCCAGTTCCTGAATTGGCTTTAGCATAATTCCGGTAATGGTGGTCCGGATGACAGTGGAGAAAGCCACTGCTCCTGTTCCTATGAGAATCATCAGAATAATGCTCACAATTCCCGTTACCCTGGCAGATGTATACTGACTCTTTGCCTCTGCGGATGCCACTTTTCCCATATCAACCAATATATCCTGAAGTTTCTCTGTTGCATCATTATAATCGGAATTAAACAGTGCCAGGGCTTCGTCATTTTTATTCTGCTGCACCAGTTCCATGAGCGCTGCCCGCTGTTTTTTCAGTTCTTCTATCGCATCTTTTAATTCCGCAACTTTCTTTTTATCATGAAAAGACTTCTCCAGCGTGGTAACATTTTTTCCAACCTGATCTGCATACTGCTGTGCCGAATTAAGATAACTCTGTGTGGAACTTGCATCATCGGTTGTCATCGACCACAAAATATATTTTCCCACAACCTGTACATCTTTACGGATTTCCATCTGCAATGTGCTGTTTGCATATGCTTCCTTGTAAAACTTATAAGTATCCACATTCATCATTACAATGGAAACAAGCGAAACAACCATAGCAACAGCAAACGTTACAATGACTGTAGTAAATGCATACTTCAACTTCATTCCTACCTTCAGTTTTCGGTAAAACTCTTCCATTTTTTTTCGTCCTTCCATTTTCTCTGTTCCTTTCTTTATTCCGCTTTAAAATACTATTTTTATCATACGCCTTTTTTCCTCCCACTGCAATGTTTCTGTCGAAAATATGCGAATTTTATCTTTTTCCACACTCAGAACTCCCCCCCTGGTTTGTCCCCTTTGCATTCCAATAAAATGATGGTACAATGATGACATAACACAAAACACCTGTTTTACATATATTGTATGGGAATGGAAATGAAATGGAAAAAGCACAGATTCGAATAATCCGAAGCAAAAGAAAAACCGTTGCACTGGAAATCCGTCCGGATTTATCGGTTCTGGTAAGGGCACCCTACTGGATGGCAGACTGGCAGATCCGTAAATTTGTCGATGAGAAATCAGACTGGCTGTATGCCCATCTCCGGGAAATGGAACAAAAACAAAAATCGGAAGCTGCACGCCCGAAAGCCGCACCTTTAAATCCCGGGGAATTGCAGACGCTTGCAGATGAAGCGCTGCGCGTAATTCCGGAACGGGTACGGTTTTATGCCCCGGTTGTCGGCGTAACCTATGGCAGGATCACCATACGAAACCAGCGTACACGCTGGGGAAGCTGCAGTGCAAAGGGCAATCTTAACTTTAACTGCCTGCTGATGAAAGCACCGCCGGAAGTGCTGGATTACGTGGTTGTCCATGAGCTGTGCCACCGGCTGGAGATGAACCATTCACCACGCTTCTGGGCACAGGTGGAGCGTGTGCTTCCAGACTATAAAATTTCCCGCAAATGGTTACGGGAACATGGCAATGAGCTTATGGATTTAAACCCATAAGAAGGAGATACCGGTATTCCTGCATCTCCTTCCTGCTTTCATGTTATTTTTTACATGTAATATCGTTCTGTTCTCAATTACTTTCTATTGTATAAGTCCCCTCTTCAAAATTTACATGCAATTCGGCATATGCCCCGTCATATTCCCAGCGGATTTCCAGAGAACTCTCCTCTCCGGAGATTGTCACCTCTGCACCTTCCGAAAATGCCTTATGGGTATTTCGCATGCGGATTAACGCAAGCTGTTTTTGAACCACATCTTTTTTCAACCCTTCCGTGATCTGATCCGTGGAAAGATTTGTCCGGTTGATTTCCTTATGTCCGGATTCCCCTGCACGCTGCACCGCTTCATGGTCATTTTTTCCGGCAAACAGATCCAGATACCAGATCTGCGGTTTGCCCGGCATAAACATCTGGATGGCCCGCGCCAGAAGCATTTTTTCATCCGACTCTCCCAATGCACTGTAGTACGTGGCATTTACCTGATAATACAGATTCTTTTGTCCATGTAAATTTTTGACCATGCCTCCGCGGGATACAATCCGGTCAATTAACGACTGGATCTCCTCTTTTGGAAGCAGTCCCTTTAAATCCAGAAGCGGGATGCCGTCGTGACAGCCAAGCATGTTGACCGTGGAGATCTTCTTTTCCACAATCTCCTTCGCCCATGCCGCAAGGTATGTTCCGCGCCTGTTCTCAATCGCATCAATGACCATTCCCGGCAGGAAAAAGTCGTAGGTCGCATAGCCTTTTTCTGCAAGCGTCTGGTATATTTTTTCGTCATACGCTGCGTGGATCTCCGGCAAAAGCGTAAGTCCCAAAGGTTCTGCCAGCGCATGAATCTTCTGTAAAAGTTCCCACGTCTCCGGATCATTGAGAAAGTTTTTCTTTCCCGGTGCTTTCGGCGCATAGGCAAAGGCATCCAGCCGCACAATCGCCGCACCGTAAGAGGCTATTTTTTCCAGTGTTTCACGATAAAACTCCCACACCTTTGGTGACTGGATGTTTACATCCATCTGTCCGAGATACTGTCTGCCATGCACTTCCTGATAAAAGGTATTCCAGTACGGCACTTTTTTTCCATCCGGAAATTCCACCATCAGAATCGGCAGCCCTGGTTTACGGAAAAACATCTGCTTCAGGCAGCTTTCCTCCGGCTGGATATAGCCTTCCTCCGTCATGGTTCCATGCCCTTCCCAGAAGCGGTTCCAGTCGATGAAAAAATCGCGGTACGCAGAAGCCTCCCCTTTTTCCACAAGATCCTGAAACTGTGGGGACTGTGCGGAAGCATGGTTTAAAATAAAATCCAGTTTCAGGTCAATCCCCATATTCTTTAACTGGTCAAGGTCTTCCCGGTTGGCAAGCTGCTCATTCAGGTCATAGTCGATCACGGAAAATCCCCGGTCGAGATCGGAATGATACAGGCTCGGCAGAATGTAAAAGGAAGAAAATACATCCTGCATTGCCTCAGTTTTTAGCAATGTTACAATATCTCCCAGATTTCCTCCAAGGCTGTCGGGATATGCATTGAGCATCGGTTTATGGTTCATAAACTCTTCCGTCCTTTCCCACGATTAATCCTGCATTTTTGCGCTGCACTTCAAGTTTTTCCTGTTCCAGTTCTACCACGCGGCAGATAAACGGGCTTGCGGCATTCTCATCGCGGTTTCTGCGGATGCGCCGCTCCTTTGTCTCCTCCGGGGAACTTTCCAGAAAGACGGGCAGATCCACACCATGTAAATCATCACTGCCTCCGTGTGTCCACTCCAGAAGTAATACGGATATTCCGGAAAAATCGGTTTCTTCCGATGAAATCTCGCCATCTTCCCGTCCCATATGCCGCAATGTGATCGTATCTTTTCCCTCATGAAATGCCGCAAGCACTTCATTGATCCGGTCGAAGTCAATCTCTTTCTTTGTTCCGAGATATCCACGCAGTCCATCTTCCCCCGTTTCTTTATACACACGCATCCGTTCTTCATCATTGCGTTTTGGAATCCGGTGTGGATAATCATCGCCCGAGAGCAGATAACAACCAGTTCCGTCATTTAAAAAGTACTGCTGCAATGCCGTTGCGAGTGTTGTTTTTCCGGAACCGGAACCACCGTAAAGGCTGATGACCACTCGATTTTTGGCATTCCTGTCACACCATTTCTGCACTTTTTCATATAATGTTCCAGCCTCTTTCAGCTCTGTAAGAGAAAACTGATATGCCTCATATTCTCCGGTAAACGGCGGAAGCGGAATTCCCGCATGCATCAGTGCTGCACCGGAATACTGCCTGCCGCTCTGTTCTTCCAGATACACGGCATCCGGCTTTAACCCACGCAGGCGGACATAAACGGTCGCCTGATTTGCCTCTGCCATAAGACGCACTACGCTTACCAGTGCATGATCCTGTTGCTCTGAGACGGACATCCATGCCGCAATTTCATCCGTAAACGGATCCGACAGCCGCCAGTACGTTCCCTCGTTAATGAGCGTTTCATACTTCTTGTACGTTTTGATCTGCTCCCGGATCTGCTGTTTTTCCTCATCCGATAAAAGCGCCGGGTTTAATTCGTAACCGAAAGTTCCCGCCATCGCCGTCACCCCGCGGGTGTGGAAACTTGTCACCCGTCCCGTCTGGTGATTCGGCACCGCCGAAACATGCGCCCCCATCGCGGAAACCGGATAGAAAAACGAAGTTCCGTACTGGATTCTTGTGCGGTTGATCGCATCGGTATTGTCGCTGCACCAGATCTGTGGGGAATAATAAAGCATTCCTGCGTCAAACCTGCCGCCGCCACCGCTGCATCCCTCCAGCAGAAGATCCGGATAGCGGCTGCACAAACGCTCCATGAAATCATAGACACCAAGCACATAATCATAGGAAAGATTTCCGGCATAGACATCTGCCATGCTGCGGTTCATATCCCACTTGACATAATCAATTTTTCCCTGATCGAGCACGGCACAGATCTGGTCAAATACACAGTCGCGCACTTCTTTTCTGGAAAAATCAAGCAGTAGCTGGTTTCTCGAGCGCACCGGCTTTTTCCCGGGAATCCGGATTGCCCAATCCGGATGCGCCCGGTACAGATCACTGTCTTCATTGACCATCTCCGGCTCAATCCAGATGCCAAATTTCACGCCCTGCTCATGCACACGGGTAATAAGATCTGCCAGACTGCCCCCCAGTTTCTTTTCGTTGACCTGCCAGTCCCCAAGGGAAGAATTGTCATCATTTCTTTTCCCGAACCAACCGTCATCCATCACCACCATATCAATTCCAAGGGAAGCGGCTTCTTTTGCCAGATCCACAATCGTATCTCCCGTAAAATCGAAATAGGCTGCCTCCCAGCTGTTGATCAGCACCGGACGCTGCATATGGACATATTTGCTGCGGCACACATGGTTGCGGATGCAGTTATGATACTGCTGCGACAATGCAGACAATCCATCTGCCGAATAGGATAAAATGACTTCCGGCACCGTAAAGGTTTCTCCAGCCGCGAGCGGGTAGGAAAACAGTTCTTCATTTAATCCAAGAAGCAGGCGCGTCTGGTTGAACTGGTCTTTTTCCGCCTCACAGGAGAAATTGCCGCTGTATACAAACAGCATGCCATAGCAGCTGCCTGCCGTCTCTGTTGTCCCTTTTTCTGCCAGAATTACTGCCGGATTATACTGATGGCTGGATGTTCCCCTGCGGCTGCCAAACGCAATCGTTCCATGTCCCAGCGGGGTGCGCTCCAGATTGCGCTCCATGGCATGCTTTCCATAAAACCGCAGGACATCAAACTCTCCCTGTACAAAATCCAGACAGGCTGCCGCTGCCTTTTCAATCGTAATCGGCCCGGTTCCCGTATTTTTAATCCGGACACTCCTTGTAATGATATCGGTTTCTTCTAAAACGCCATACAGCAGATGCACTTCAACCTGTGCGTTTTCATCTGCAAGGACTATTTCCAGTGTCTGTGCTTCGTTTTCATCTGCCCAGACAGCCGGAAGTCCCTGTAACTGATACTTGCCGCTTCGGATCTCATAGCTCTTAAAAAGCAGATCCGCACTTTCCACCCCTTTTTCATTTTTGATATTCAGCGCGATATTGCGGTAATCCCCTGTGCCAAGGGACGGATACTCCTGTGGCAGCGCATCCAGCGAATAGGTGCGGTCCATGCCCGCTGCATAAGGATTTCCGGAAAATCCGCGGTCTGCATAGGTTAAGACATAATCCATGGAACTGTTTGTTTTTTCTCCGTAGTACAGATGCAGCAGATATCCCAGTGGATCAACCTGCATCTGATAAGTTGTATGCGCCGTATGCAGGGTAAATATTTTTTTATTTGGATTGTATATAATTGCCATAGAAGCCACCTCTTTTTATTTTTTATCCTTTGACTGCACCGTTTGCCACACCATTCAAAATCTGTTTCTGACAAATCATATAAAAGATCAGGATCGGGATCAGTGCCAGAATATAGGAGGCAAACGCCAGATTGTAATTGGTTCCAAACTGTGTCTGGAAGTTAAGCTGTGCAAGCGGCAGCGTATTCTGTCCGGTTCCGGACATGATCACAAGCGGTGTCATAACATCGTTCCATGTTCCAAGGGCTGTCAGAATCGCAACCGTCGCATGCATCGGTTTCATCATCGGGAATACCACTCTCCAGTAAGTCGTCCAGGTACTTGCCCCATCAATATCTGCTGCTTCTTCGAGTGCTTCCGGAATATTTTTTAAATATCCACTGTAAAGCAGGACATTCATTGGCATGTAAAATACCAGATACAACACGATGACACCGGCACGGTTTCCAAGTCCCATGTGTGCCGTCTGTTTTACCAGAGGCATCATTAAGATGGAAAATGGAACAAACATACCACTGACAATATACAGATAGATAAAACGGAAACTTTTTCTTCTTGCCATGCCCCGCCCGATCACATAGCCTGCAATCGAGTGGATCAGAATTGCCAGTACGATCGTTACCAGAGTGATCAATAAACTGTTTCCAAGAGAACGCCAGAAATCGGTCACTTCCATTGCCTGACGGAAGTTTTCAAAACTCCATTGTTTCGGGAAAGAAAGTGCACCCGCCACATCGTTTGTCATCTCACTTGGTTTCTTAAATGCAATGATCGCTGCCATATACAGTGGAAAAAATACGGTAACCGTCCCCAAAATCAGAACAATCGTAAGTACCCGGTTTGTTTTCTGTTTTTCTTTCATCATAACTGCTCCTCCTTCTTATTCATGACTGTCATCTGGAAAAGTGAAATTGCCACAATCACAATAAAGAAAATAACTGCATTTGCACTCTGGAATCCAAACTGTCCGCCATCCATACCATTTTTATAAATCAGGTAAGAGATCGATTCGGTGCTCTGTGCCGGACCTCCCTTGGTCAAAGACATGATCTGGTCGAATACCATGAGAAAATTCTTTGTGCTCAATACCAGATTGATTGTTACAAACGGCATAACCAGTGGAAATGTTACTTTCCAGAACTGTTTCCATTTACTTGCTCCATCAAGCATACTCGCCTCGTAAACTTCCTCCGGGACGGTCTGCAGACCGGAAATATAAATAATGGTATTCATGGCAACTGCCTGCCATACACCAACAATCAGCACACCAATCCACGCGTATTTTTCACTTGCAAGAATACTGTTCTGTAAAAATCCAATATGGAACACATTTCCCACAGTTGGAAGAATGTAAGTAAAAATAAAACTGAAAATATAGCCGATGACAAGTCCGCCTAAAATATTCGGCACAAAATAAATACCGCGCAGTGCACTTTTAAAACGGATTGCACTGTTTAATCCAACTGCCATGATCAGACTCAGCACATTTACCAGTATCGTTCCTGCCAGTGCATATTTAAACGTAAACAAATAGCTTTTTCCCACGCGGGAATCCGTAAACAGATCTGCATAGTTCCGGAATCCGACATAATCGTAAGTTCCATATCCTTTATAATTGGTAAAACTGTAAATCACACCTTTGATCATTGGAAGTGTATTGAATGCAAAAAATAAGATCACAACCGGTATGACAACCGCCCAGAATGTTTTGTCCCTGTTTGACATTTTCTTTTTCATTGTGCATCCTCCTGTTCTTTCTGATAATCCTGTACTTTCCGAATCAGATCCCGGTTATAGCGCTTCCAGTCGGAATCAAATTTTTTCAAAAACTTTTCCTGTGCATTATCGCTTGTATCCAGCAGGAACGTCTGGATCATGGCATCCACACTCATCTCACTCGGATAATGGTGATCCTGATAATCTGCCATGCGGTTATTTTCAATGTAAGGACGCATATCCTCGAGTGTTTCCGGAATTGCAAAATCCCCATCCTTGCAGGCGATTCCGCCCTGATCATCCAGATAAATCTGAATGGTCTCATCGTCATACAGATATTTTAAAACTTCATATGCTGCTTCTTTGTTTTTGCATGCTTTCATCACAGAAAACTGTAAATCAATTCCTGAATTTAATACATTGTCTGATTCCTCATCATTTGCAGGAAATGTAAAAGAGCCGATATTCATATCTGGATTGACCGATTTAATCTGTGGAATCGCATAGCTTCCGATCGGATACATGGCAGATTCCCCACGGGCAAATGCTGTACAGGCATCGTTATAACCATATGCATACGGATTTTTTTCTGCGTAATCCAAAAGCGCACGCATCTTTTCTGCTACCGGTTCATAAGTCCTGGCAAATGTGGTATTTCCCATATTTACCTGATTGCAGGTGTCCGAATCGGTAAGTCCGACTGCCAGCGCATTCCACGGAGCCAGACAGGTCCAGGTATCTTTAAATCCCAGATACAGCGGAAGTGTTCCGCTCTGTTTTATTTCATCACACAGTGTGGTAAATTCCTGCCAGGTGGTCGGAACTTTCCAGCCATTTTCCTCAAACAGATCTTTGTTATATAAAATTCCTGCCGCGTTTGCCACATATGGAAGTGCATACGTGCCATCCTTTGGAATAAACTCCAGTTCCTTATCCATATCCAGATATGCCTGTTTTACGGTCTGGACTTCATCCAGATCGGAAATATCCTCAAACAGATCTGCATCTAAAAAGTTGGAATAGTTGATGTCTCCTCCGATTGCGATGATATCCGGATAATCCTCCCGGATAAAACGTGTCTTTAAAATGGTCATTGCTTCATTTGGAGATGAAATCGTCAAATGAATGTCATCATGTGTTTCATTGAACCGCTTTTCAATTTTTTCAAATGCCTTAACTGCTTCTGGTTTGTAGGAAACCACTTCAATCTCCGTTTTTCCATCCGCCCTTTTTTCGCTTCCGCATCCAGCAAGTCCTGTCATACACATACCAAGTGCAAGCACAGCCGCAAGACCACGGAAAATATTCCTTTTTGCCATATTCCTCTCTCCTTTTCTTAAATATATCCGCTTGCCTTTTTGATAATCTAATTATAACATACCTTTATGCGTCCTTAAATACCCATATTTTTTTAATTTTATACCTAAATGCAATATTTTGTGCTATAATAGATACTAATATCGCATTTTGGTATATACGGAGTGTTTTATGAGTAATACATTTTTTAATATTTTCCCAAATGAAAATTTTATTGATCTGTGCATGTATCAGTTTGGATACGAACAGTGTGATCCCGGTCATTCTTTCGGACCTGCAACACGCAACCACTACCTGTTTCACTACATTCTTTCCGGAACCGGAACACTCATGGCAGACAATTCCAAAGGAGAAACACGGACCTATTCTGTAAAAAGCGGACAGGGGTTTATGATTTTCCCGGGGCAGATCAATACTTACATTGCCGATGAACAGCTTCCATGGGAATATATGTGGATCGAATTTGACGGCTTACGTGTAAAAGAGGCTTTAAGTGTCACAGATTTGTGCAAAGACGCGCCCGTTTATCATTCCCATTCCAAAGAATTACGGAAAAAACTTGCCGATGAAATGCTTTATATCGTCAATCATCCGCAGGAATCCTCCTTCCATCTGATCGGGCATCTGTATCTGTTTTTGGATTATCTGCTGCAGTCGGCAAAATCAGCAACGCTGATCTCCAGTGGGCGCATGAGTGATTATTATATAAAAGAAGCGATCAATTATATGGAACAGAATTTTCAGAATACTATTTCGATTGAAGATATCGCTGCGGTATGTGGCATCAACCGGAGTTATTTCGGAAAAATCTTCCGCAACTCGATTGGCCGCTCCCCGCAGGAATTTCTTATGAACTACCGCATGGTAAAGGCTACGGAATTATTAAAGCTGACTTCCTTATCCATTGCAGATGTCGGCTCTGCTGTCGGATACGAAAATCAGCTTCATTTTTCCCGTGCATTTAAAAATATTTATGGTGTTTCCCCTCGGGAATGGAGAAAACAGAACAAATAGCTTATGCTTCCTGCTTCTTTGCAGTAAACAGTTTCTTCAGACAGCTGAATGCAACCAGCACACCGAGAACCATCAGAAGAATAGCCACGATAAACTGCAGACCGTCTACCAGGAAAGTTGCCTGACCACCGGCAATATTGGAAACCAGTGCAATGGTCTTCTGGATCAGTGCGGTAAACGTAACTGCCAGCATAACAAACATCGGTATGTAAAGTGTCCAGCCGGTTCTTCCGGTTGTCTTTAAGAATACCGCAAGTGCAATCAGTACAAGTGCTGCAAGCAGCTGGTTCGCAGAACCAAACAGTGGCCAGATATTATTGTATCCGCCAAGAGTCAGTAAATAACCAAAGAATAAGGTAATAATTGTTGCAAAATATTTATTGGTCAGAACTTTCTGCCAGCCCGGCATCTTGGAAGTATCGGTGGTATCTCCGTAAAACAGTTCCTGGAAAGACATACGGCCAATTCGCGCAACGGAATCCAGAGAAGTCAGTGCCAGTGCAGATACACACATGGTCATAAATACAGTGGCAACCTGTACCGGAATACCGAATTTTTCAAAGAATCCTGCAACACCAGTAGAGAAGATGGAAAACGGAGTGCCCTCCGGCTTGGTTCCGTTTACAGCAACCGCACCAACTACAACGAGTGCAACGACACCAAGCAGAGACTCTACCACCATGGCACCGTAACCAACCATCGGCATATCCTTTTCATTACTAATGGTCTTAGAAGAAGTACCGGAAGAAACCAGACTGTGGAATCCGGACACCGCACCACAGGCAATCGTTACAAATAAAGTAGGAAACAGATAACTGCCATCTACATTAAATCCGCTAAATGCGTTCAGCTTCATGGTCGGATGCTCGGCAATGACACCGACAACCGCACCAATAATCATACCGAGCAGCATGAATGTTGTCATGTAATCGCGCGGCTCCATGAGCAGCCACATCGGCATGACAGAGGCAAGGAACAGATATGCCATAACAATATAGATCCAGGTACTCTTTGTCGCATACATTGGAAGTTTCATACCAATGATAAACATGACAACCAACAGGGCAATGGCAACCCCTGCGCGAACCCACTCTTTCATTTTCCCGACCTTTTTCTGAATCAGGCCAAAGATGATGGCAACAACGATAAACAACATGGAAATGGATGCTGCTGCGGAATTCGCATAGCCTGTTGCCTTTGTCATCCCCTCGACACCTTTTCCGACAAATGTTCCGGCAACCATATCGGTAAATGCTGCCATAACAAGAAGTGTAAACAGCCAGCAGAACAGCATAAATAATTTCCGGCCGGTTCTGCCGATGTATTTTTCGATGATCATTCCCATCGATTTTCCTTCATTCTTAACGGAAGCATACAGTGCACCGAAATCCTGCACGGCTCCGAAAAACAAACCTCCGATCAGCAGCCATAACAATACCGGCACCCAGCCGAATACGGATGCCAGGATCGGTCCGGTGACAGGTCCCGCACCTGCAATGGAAGAAAACTGATGGGCAAACACTGTCAGTTTGGAGGAAGGAACATAATCCTGTCCATCTTCATGCGTATAAGCCGGAGTTTTTGCTTTCGGATCCAGCCCCCATTTGTTGGCAAGCCAGCGTCCGTATAACAGATAGCCGGCACCAAGTACCACAATTGCAATTAATACGATAACTAAACCATTCATTGTTTTTTCGCCATTTGGCGACTCCCTTCTTAATATTTGCAAAGAGAATGGAACAGGAATAAAAAACCTCCGTCCCTATATACCTCTTATCAGTATATAAAGACGAAGGCTTATGTTATGCTTCCGCGTTACCACTTTATTTGCCGTATGAAACGACCACTCACTCTCATCTCAACAGACTCCCCTCTGCAGAAATAAGGTTCCTGATAACGGTAGAAAACCGGTGATGCTTACTGTCCCACACAGGATTCAGCACACTGCTCGCAGAGGATGGTCATCGGAATGTCCTACTGTCTCACACCCTCCGGCAGTTCTCTGAAAAAACTGTAGTGCAGCCTGCGCTGCATCACATATTCTGATGATCGTATTCTGTTCGATGCATTTGCCTGATTTCTCTTTGTTAACAAAAAACTAGCACTCTTCTTGCAAAATGTCAACACATTTTTTAGTTTATTACAAATATTCGCAAAACTCTGTAGATATTGATTTTCTGATTTCCCGGGATTATAATCATCTGTACTTATTAAAGAGGGGATTTGTTTCACTATGAATATGCAAAAGAAAAATACAATTGATATGACACATGGATCTCTATGGAATAAATTACTGCTTTTTGCCCTGCCTCTGGCTGCCAGCAGCATTTTACAGCAATTATTTAATTCTGTGGATACCGCAGTGGTCGGCCGTTTTGCAAGCAGCCGTGCATTGGCGGCCGTGGGAAGCAACAGTTCGCTCATCGCACTGATGATTAATCTGTTCATCGGAATTTCGCTCGGTTCCAACGTAATTATTTCCCGCTACATCGGACAGAAAGCCGAAGAACATGTAAAAGCGGCAATTCACACCGCCATCGTTGTCGCTTTATGCAGCGGCATTTTCGTGCTTGTACTGGGGCAGTTCATTGCCAGACCGGTACTGACACTGATGGGAACTCCAAAAGATGTTATCGATCTGGCAGTTTTATATCTGCGGATCTATTTTCTCGGCATGCCATTTATCATGCTTTATGATTTCAGTTCTTCAATCCTGCGCAGCATCGGTGACAGCCGCCGCCCACTGTATGCCCTGATTGCCGCCGGAATCATCAATACCGGACTGAACCTGATTCTTGTCATTGTATTTCATCTGGGAGTATCCGGTGTCGCAATTGCCACCGTTGTTTCTAATATTGTAAGTTCCGGTATTCTGTTTTATATTTTACTGCATGAACAGGAACCAATCCGTGTCAGCCTCTGTGGCTTGTCCATTGACTGGGGCGAACTGAAAAAAATTCTGATTATTGGTGTTCCTGCCGGCCTGCAGGGCATGGTCTTTTCCCTTGCCAACGTCTGCATCCAGAGCATGATTAACAGTTTTGGATCAAACGCTATCGCAGGATCTGCAGCTGCACTGAACTTTGAATTTTTTGCGTATTTTATGGTAAACGCATTTGCCCAGACTACCGTTACTTTTACGAGCCAGAATTACGGTGCCGGGGATTTTCAGCGGTGCAAAAAAGTATACCGTCTCTGCATGATTTTTTCCGTGATATTCTGCGGCCTGTTATCCGGTGTTTTTGTACTCGGCCGGGACTTTTTCATTCGCCTGTACACAACCGATCCGAATGTCCTGACTTTTGCCGTACAGCGCCTTCTGATCGTCACCACACTGGAACTTCTGACCTCCACTTACGAGATCAGCGGCGGTGCCATGCGAGGCTTTGGCCATTCCCTGACACCGGCTCTGATCACCGTGGTCGGCTCCTGCGTGCTGCGCCTCATCTGGATCAACACCGTCTGCCGTGCCGTACATGAATTCTGGGTTGTTATGATTATCTATCCGATTTCATGGGTACTGACCGGTACGGCTATGATCACGGCATATCTGCTTCTGCGGCGGAAACTGATGCGTTAAGCATCGGATCTGGCAAATGCATTCTTCATCTGTCCACACAGTTCAAACAGAACTTTATCGAGTGTATCGGCGGCTTCTTTTTTTACCATATCTGCCACCGCATTGTTTGCTTCTGTCTTAAGTGCCATGCGCTTTCCTGCGTCGGTTTCTTTTTCCAGCAGCTTATCATAATGATTGATAATCTCATGTCCTTTAGACAGCACTTTCTCCTGATACCGCTCGACATGGAACACCGATTTCTTATAAGAGGCATCTGCCATCGCACCAATCATCCGGCTTACCCAGTAAAAATTATCTGTAGAAACTTCTGCTGTCGTATTGGCCACATATTCCGGAGTTTCCTCCACCTGCGCATAAAATGGCACCATGACATTAAAAGCATTGGAACCATACGCAACCCACTCCAGTACATTGGCATCCTCTCCATGCTCCGGGCGGATATGTACCAGACCAACAAAATCATTGCGGTTGATACCGATGGAACGATACATGCCACGCTGCCCCGGATCTCCATACGCTCCATATGGATCGTAAGGCGTTCCCTGATAATGCGAGGAAAGCACATATTTCACATCTTCCACCGTAATCTTGCGCTCCGGTACCAGTGTCCATGGCAGATCATCGGACTCCGGTGTAAAATCCGCATCCGGTCCATCCCAGTTGTACGTGTGTGGATTCAGGCAGCGCAGCATATACCACGCACGCGGTGTATTGTACACATGATCTGCATCGTCATGGCTGCCAAAAGCTTCCCGCGGATTCAGACTGCCATCCATGGAAAGATTCAGGTGATGGTTCGCAATAAACTCCCGCATATCTGCAGAACACATATGATTTTCCTGCATGGTAAATGCGTCATCCAGATCAAATGCATCAATTCCAAGCTGATTTGGCATAACCACATACGCATCATCCGGCACACGACGTGCAATCCAGTGATGTCCGCCAATGGTCTCCATCCACCAGATTTCATTCTGATCGGAGAAGGCAATTCCATTCATTTCATAAGTGCCATAGGTTTCCAGAAGTTCTCCCAGCCGCTGAACACCTTCTCTTGCATTATGGATATAAGGAAGGACTAACGATACAATATCTTCCTCTCCAATGCCATTTTCCACCAGCGGATCTGCACCGAGTACACGTGGATTGGATGTGATCGTCTCGGTTGCCGTCATTCCGGTCCGTGCTTCATTGACTCCGCATGCACCCCAGATTCCTTTCCCTTCCACTGCATTTGGCATAGCCGTATAGCGAAGCGGATCTTCCGGAAGCGGAATCTCCACGGAAGAAAGTACCGCTTTGTATACACGCGGCTGCTCCTTTGGCTGCACCACGATCATTTTCTTTGGTGTAAAGTGATCGTTTCCACCTGCATCATCATTTCTTGCAATCATGGTTGAACCATCATAGGTTGCATTTTTTCCTACTAATATCGTTGTACAAGGCATATTTTTTATCTCCTTTTTTCGTTATCGCAATCCGGCGTTTGTCCTTCTACCTTAATTTTTGTGTCCGGGCATCGCTTCGACCGTAATGTCTTCCTTTAATTTCACCTTAAATACCGGAATCCACGCGGTCTCCGTAACCGGGGCATAATGCAGATTTCCGGTTGTCAGACGGTTCTGCTTCTCTGGTTTCAATTTTCCCATAAGAAAAAATGAAATCGCCCCACTCACTTCGCTTTGGGAACCGTCCGGATTCTTTTTATAAATTCTTTCTGCCGGGGAATCGTCCTCGAGAGAAACGGCCGGATCATCGGGTGTCAGTTTGTAGCGCATGCTCTGCGCAAAACGTGGGTAACACATATCATTGTCCGGCATCCGTTCTGCCGGTATTTCTTCCTCTGCTATTTCCAGCACATCCAGCCGGTAGGTCTGCCCTGTGACCGGATGTGAAAAACGGATCTGATCGCCTGTGCGAAGAATAAAACTTTCTTCTCCATAGATTCTTTTTTCTTCTGCCTGCAATGTCAGCACAAGGTTTTGTATCTTACTGGCAGCTACCGGCTGCTTCCACATAAAATGAAAACGCCCGATCCACCAGAGGTATGCAGGATCTAAACCATAATGCTGCCTGCAGGCTTCTGCCTCCGTATCCTGTTCCCATTCCAGCTTTTCCAGAATGTCTGACGGATACCAGGCCATCCCCATGGTTCCGTCGCTTTGCAGTTTCTCCCCATTACAGGTAAGCAGCACTGCCGGGCATTCACCAAGTGGGGATTCTGCCTCTATCTGCGACAGCTGCCGGTCCGTAAGCCGGTCTTCGTCCGCCTCTTTCCATTTCTCATAAAACGCAAGGTACTGTTTTGACGCCACCTGCTTTGCCAGTTCCAGTACCAGCCCCTGGGGACAGACAAAAACCGACAATGCTTTCCATCGTTCACTCTGGGAATTTTTATTTTCCCACACAATATCCTTTTGCAAAGGAATCTCTGCACCAGGTTCTTCTGAGGCCAGTTCTTCATAATTTTCATAATAAACGCGATACTCTTCTCTCATGGCAGTTCCACCCTATCTGATATAGAATACGCGATTTTCTTTTCTTGGAATAACATCCGGGTAGTCCCCATCCACATAACCGAGCGCACAGTGTCCGATTCCCTCATATTCATCCTCAATCCCAAGGGATGCAAGCAGTTCCCTGCCCCAGCTGCTTTCAAATTCCTCTTTCGCGCGGTGAATCCAGCAGCTGCCGATTCCCAGATCATGGGCTGCAAGCATCAGGTTTCCCATCACAAGACTGCCGTCATAGACATGTGTCGGCCAGTCTTTTTTTCCTAAAACGATGAGCATTGCCGGTGCGCCGTAAAACGGATCACCCTCACTTCCCATGATTTCTGCATTTTTCTTTGCGATTTCATCGCGCTTCTCTTTGTTTGTCACCTGAATGATGATGACATTCTGTGCGCCTCTGCCGTTTGCCGCATAGGTTCCCGCTTCAATGATCTGGTCTAAAATTTCCTGTGGGATGGCATCCGGTTTGAATTTACGGATACTTCTTCTGGTTTTCATTTCTTCTAATACGTTGCTCATTTTGGTTTCCTCCTGTCAGTCTTCTTTTGTTAATTGCTCAATCACACACGTATGTGTTTTTGTCTCTTTGTCGTAGTTGATTCCGGCAAGGAGCAGATTTCCCCGATACTCCTTTAAGGCATCTGTATAGTGCCGGTCTTTGATCTGCGCAATGGCTCCCTGTGCGGATTTTTCCCATTTCAGTTCAATCACAACCGCCGGTTTGTCTGCATGCATTTTTCTTGGAATAAAACACAAATCCGCGAACCCTTTTCCGGTCGGAAATTCCCTTATGATCGTGTAGTATTCCCGTGCAAAATAAAATGCCAGATTGATCGTACATGCCAGCGAATTTTCATTGTTGTACTGCAAAATAGAAATCTCACGATGCGCTTTATCAATGCCTGCTGCCACTGTCTCTTCGTCCTGCATCCATAACGCTTCCAGCAGCTTTTTCGACGCTTCGACAGAATCAATGACCTCATGCCAGTCCATGGTACTGATTGCATTTACATATTCCTGTGACACTTCTTTGTTTGGAATCGACACCGTTTTGTCCATCCAGTGATAACTCAGATACCCCAGATGAACCAGGAGTGTCAGAACATCATCCCGGTTCTGGAACGTTGTCATATCGTTGGAAAATGTCCCTGTATTGATTTCCACACGATCCCCGGCAAGCATCCTCACAATGGCATCTTTTAACCCGTCAAAATTCATCTGGATATAAATTTTTAATGCCTCATATGTTTCGGTCTGATTCCAGTAATTATCATACAGACCGCTTAACATTGCATCGACCACTGATTTCGGGCTGTACATGGAATAGATTTTGGGGTTTTCTCCGTCCATTGCGACAAGTTCATAGCCATCATACCACGCCTGCGCTTCTTCAAAATTGCGCTTGTATGTTGCGCACAATGCGTGCACTTCCTCTTCGGTAAAACCGAAAAACTCCGCCATCTCGCGTGGATTGGTCATGGAATATTCCGTAAACATGTTGAGTGCCGAATGCGAACCGTATTTTTTTATCGGTAAAATTCCGGTCATGTAGGCAAGTGCCACATATTCCTGATCTTTCATCCATACCCGCAGGAAATCCAGATATTTTTTTTGCGCCTCTTTATCCTGCTTGTACTCGCGGAACAGACAGTCCCATTCGTCGATCAGTATGATAAACGGGCACTTCGTATGTGCATATACGTCTTTCATCACCTGTACCAGACTATCCTCTTCCCGAAAACGAATCTGTGTATAAGCATCCAGCAAATCAAATCGTATAAATTTGCTGAACTTCTCCAGCATTTCATCCATGCTGTGTGTTGTGCTTAAAAACTCCTGCATATTCACTTTCAGTACATCATATTGATTCCGGTATTTCTGATAAGTCTCTGTCTTTGCAATCTGCAGAGTATCAAACAACCGCGCCGTATCAACGCTCTGATCGTAATATGCTGCCAGCATATCCGTCGCCATAGATTTTCCAAATCGCCGCGGACGGCTGACGCAAATATATTTCTGCCGTGTGTTAACAACCGCATTTACTTTTTCGATTAACCCGGTTTTATCTACATAAATTGCGGAATTTAAGCTCTCCTCAAAGCCTTTGCAGCCCGGATTCAGATAACTTCCCATGCCTAACACCTCCGTAATGTCATTCGTAACCATCCACCATTTTACCAACAAACCGTTACGATCATATTCTGTCTCTAGCATACCACAAACATTCTGTCTTTGCACTTATATTCCTTCTGATATTCTATTCATAATTTTACAAATACTTACTGTTCATTGATGTTTTCTGCCCATAATACTTTTTCATATTTTATGAATATGCATTCTATGAAAAACCGGGACATATGGAGAAAAACCTGTATATTATGTCCTGCTTTTCCTGTCAGCTGGGACATATGCGAAAAAAAGTTCTTATTATGTCCCATACAGATATCACAGCAGGACATTTCAGGCACCTTTTCATCCATATATCCCATTTGTCTTACACAAAGGGATTTGCCCTTTTTTCTTTATATGTCCTATTTTGTTCTTCTGTCAGACTTTTTGCATAGAGGAGCTATAACTACAAATATTGATAAACTTAACAGGCGGCAGAAATCATCTGCCGCCTGCTATATAACGTATGCTGTTACACTTATAAAATTGCTGTTTCCAAAAAAAGCTGAATGTCCTGAAATGAAGAAAAAACAGCAGTCGCCTCTCCAGTATCCTGTTTTATTCCTGAGCCAGTATAACCAATCACATCAATTCCTGCCTGTATTGCCGCATGAATACCGGTTGAGGAATCCTCAATTGCAACAACCTCATCTTTTTCAGCCTGCAATAACTGTATCGCCTTTAAGTACCCATCCGGACAGGGCTTTCTTTTTTCGCACATATCCCCACATACAATAACTGAAAAATAATCTGTCATTTTGATCCGGTTTAAAGCCGTAATAATATATTTCGCGCTCGTTGATGTTACCAATCCGGCTTTCAGATTCCGTTCCTTCATCCATTGAAATAATTCCTGTAATCCCGGCATGGGACAGATGGCATCATTTTCATAGGTATTTCCCATCTCTTTTCTTCTTTTCTGGTACATTTCCCATGAAACATTTTCTTTCGACCGGCTCAAATAATGCAATATTTTTTCACGGCTGTTAACTCCAATAAATCCTTTTAACTCTTCGCGATCCATATATATACCAAACGATTTGAGAGTTTTCTGCAGATAATGTGCATTTTGAGGTTCCGTGTTTACAATAACACCATCAAAATCAAAAAGAATATATTGTTTCTTCATATAAATCTATCCTTTAGTTATGCCAGCAGCCGTGATGCTTTTTCCTGAATCCATGCTATTTCTTCTTCCGAAAGATCACAAAAATCACTGTTTTCCATAGAGCAATTGGAATCTTGTACATATACTATTTTTGTATCTTTCTGGGTGATTGAATAAAACCAGCATTCTGCCGGAACATTATATACTTTTCCCTGCTCCATCAATGTCAGATCAATAGAAAAACCATTTTCCTTTTTTTCTGCGGTAATCAGAATCGCTTTACCATGTACAAGAATAAACTGCTCATCGGTCGAATGATGGATCTCCAAGTGTTTAATCCCATTAATATCATTGTCCGGTTTCCAGTTTTTAATACATACAAGCCACTTTGGATTTTTATAGACACATAAAATTCCCTCTTCGTTATTTTCATACATATCTGGTTTCATACTTATACCTCCCTAAATTTCTGTTCTTCCTGTAATTGGTACTCCATATCCAAATGCACCTTCTTTTGTGCACATCTTTGCGGCAAACTCCGATGCCTTTTTCATTGCATTTTGAATTTTTACATACATCTGTTCATCTGAACCATCTAAAATCTTATGTTGTGGGGAATTTTTTAACATATCACTTAGGAATGCCGCAAAATAAGAATCTCCCGCTCCCATAGTATCTATAACATCCTCTGCCAATACTGCTTTTGTATATAAAAATTTATCTTTATATAATACATAAGAGCCTTCTTCTCCGACAGTTCCAAGAACAACAGAAACACCATATTTCTGTGCCTTTTTCATTTCTCTCTCCCGTTCATCTTCTGACAAATGTGCACATGACATAATTGCAACAGTTACATACGGACATACATCTCTCAAATACTCATCTGTCCAGCGCATTGAAAAATCATAGGCAATCGGAACCTTTGTCTGATACAATTTTGAAAGATCCTGTTCAATATAGCTGTTAAGATTTGTGTAAATCAAATCATATTGCTGAATATAATCCATATCTTCTTCGTTGAAATCAAATGCATGATCTTTTGCAATTCCACCTTTATTTGAGCCAAGAAAAACACGGTCTGTTTCTTTCAGTGTTACCAAAGCGAAACCGTTTTCTCCCTGAAAATGCCGGCAACGCGTATCATCAATCTCTAATTTTTTTAATGTCTCCTGCACACATTCAGCTACTTCATCATTACCGTATTTTCCAAGATATGCCGAATTGACACCATTCCATTTTGCATATACGCATGTATTGACACATTGTCCTCCCGGATACATTTTCCCACGAGATAAATATTTATCACATACATTATCTCCAATTGCTATAATTTTTGGTTCTTTCATAGATTTTCTCCTTATGTTTTAAAATACTACTGCTCCTATCAAAATTGCTGACACTACTGAAACTACAGTACATACAAGGCCAGGAAGCATATAGCTGTGATTTAACACATATTTTCCAATTTTTGTTGTTCCCGCGGTATCAAACGCAATTGCTGCAACGCACTGACCGGAAGCAGGAATAAAATAATTTGATGAACATGCAATCCAGCCAGCAACAATAATATTTGCCGGAAGCCCTAATGCAATACCAATCGGAACCATAATCATTGTAGAGGATGACTGACTTGTTGTTATTGCCCCAACAATAAACACTGCTATGATATAAATCCATGGATGTTCATTCGTGAGAACTGACATATTATCTGTAATAAACGATGACTGATCTGCAATAAATGTATTCACCAGCCAGCAAAGACCAAATGCCAGAACAACTGCAAACATTCCTGTTTTAAATACTGGCTGATCCAGTACCTTATTGCTGTCAAGTTTTGTAATTAATACCGTTACGGCTGCTGCAACCAGCATAAAAATCTCAATTACTGTGGTAAGCGGTAATTTGCTTCCATCTGAAAGTGTTGGAACTAATGCACTCACTGCGCCAAGCAATACAATACCTACCATGGCAACCAAAAATACTGCAACAGAGATTTTTGCCTCTTTTGTTGTTTTAACTTCTGCAGCATTCTCATTTTTCACAAGAGTCTGAACCTGTCCGGATGCTACACGAGCCTGAAATTCCGGATCCTCTGCCAGTTCTTTTCCTTTCTTCATTACAGCAAGAGCACATGCGACTGTACCAATCAGTGTTGCCGGGATACAGACTACAAGCAGTGTAAAAATATTAACCGTTTTATAGTTCGTTGCTTCAGCCATAAAAGCCAGAATACCTACCGTTGCTGCTGAAATCGGACATGCCGTGATTGCCTGCTGGGAAGCTATAATGGATGCTGAAATCGGGCGTTCCGGTCGAACTCCTGTCTCAATAGAAATTTCATTAATTACCGGAAGCAAACTGTAAATAATGTGACCTGTACCACACATAAATGTAAAAATATATGCTACAACCGGTGCAAGTACCGTAATCATCCTAGGATTCCTGCGAAGAATCTTTTCTGCTATGCGAACCAGGAAATCCAATCCCCCACATGCCTGCATTGTTGCAGCTGCTACAATTACCGCAATCATAATTAAAATAACGGTAACTGGCGGATCTGCCGGTGTAACATGAAAGAAAAATGTCATAATTAACATTCCAACACCACCAGCCATTGCTAAAAATGTACCACCCTTACGTACCCCCAAAAATATAATGGCAAGTACAAGTATTAATTCTACCCAGAACATATTCATGTCCTCCCTCTCTTTTATGTCTTTTTCAGTTACATTTTGGATGTGCGCATATCCGTACAATACAAACTTTAATACAATTCTCGTACATCGCTCTTATTTGTATTGTTTTGTATCTGCTTTAATATTATATTTGTATCATACCTTTGTCAAGAACCTGTGTGTTTTTCGTCAATTATCCTATATTTTAGTTCCGATTTTTGTGCATATTTTTGTTCTCAGGCTATTTCAGTATCGCGTATGTATTATTTTGTATCTACAATACAATAAGCAGACAAAAACATAGGATACAATGTCTTTGTCTGCTTATAAATTCTTTTGCCCGAATTAAATATGTTCTGAATTAATACTCTACTTTCCACATATATCTACGTGTTGAAAGCGGATGTTCTTTCTTTTCAGCCAGTTCATGGTTATAAATAGGATATACATTATTAAACAGTGAATGGTTAAAGTAATCCACAACAGAAGCATCAATTGTAGATAATCCAAGTTCTTTTGCGTCCAGAACTTCAATCCTCTTTGCATATGTATGAAGGAATTTTAAAGCCCTTTCATCCAGTTCACGGGTAGATCCTTCTGATATCTGAATCATAAACGGACGGTTTGCATCTGTGATTTCAAACGGTCCATGGAAATATTCTCCTGTATGAATACTGCTGGAATCAAGCCACTGCATTTCCATGAAAATGCAAATACTTTCCATATATGCAGCCCCATAGCCGGCTCCGCTTCCCATCGTATAAATAACGGTATCGTCCTTGTATGTTTCAGCAAACTGTTCAGCTCTTACCTGTACATGTTTTCTTGCATTCCGGATAATTCCGGTAATCATACCAAGTCCTTCGTAGAATTTATCATAATTTTCATATCCTGCGGTCTGTTGAAGTGTTTCCACTGCTACGAGCAGCGCACACATTGTTTTTTCTCCAGCATAATCAATATCACCTTTGAGATGATCCGGACTTGCATCAAATGAATACTGGATAATATAGTCACCAAACTCCACAATTTCAGATTCTTCCAGCCATGTAAGAATAATTACTGCTGCTCCTTTTTCCTTACCAAGCTTTGCTGCTGCAATCGTTTCCGGTGTATTTCCCTTATGGCAGGACAGACAGATGATCGAATTCTCTCCAAAATCTTTTGGTGTACTGTGAACAAATTCGTTGCTGTTGATCAGCGCGGATTTAATATTTGAACACTCTTTCTCCATAAATGTTTTTGCAGGATACAAAGCTCCAAGAGACCCTCCACAACCAACAAAATACAGGCTCTTAACACCTCCTTTGTCTTTTTTGTTCTCCAAAATCTCTGCTACAATGTTTTTAATGTCTTTGCTTGTATAACTCATATTCATTTCTCCTTTTTTTATTTGTCTCGTTTGTTTCTATCCAAAATATAATACAATATAATACATTTGTCAATATAAAACAGCTTTTAAAATAAATATATACAATTCTGAAACTTTGTATTATAATATATTGTATAATACAAATCAGAACACATTACGAGGTTTTTCATGGAATTAAACAATACAATTGCTAAACCACTATACAAACAACTTGAGGATCAGTTAAAAGAAGAGATTGACACCGGAAAACGTAAAGCAGGCAGCCGTCTTCCAACAGAAAATGAGTTAAGTACAACCTACAATGTCAGCCGGGTCACTGTCCGAAAAGCTCTTGCAGGTTTATCAGAATTAGGATATCTGGACCGCAAATCTGGAAAAGGAACTTTTGTTGCCGAAAAAAGAATCCAGCGAAATATCTCAAAAGGTGTTACCGGATTTTCTGAAATGTGCCGTACAATGGGAGCAGTTCCAGGTGCGAAAACCATTAAAATTGCAATAGAAGATCCTACCGAAAAAGACATGGAACTCATGCATATTACACCCGATAAAAAGATTCTCGTATTGGAACGTATTCGTTATGCCGATGAAAAACCGGTATTGTTAGAAATCAACCGGTTTCCTGAATCCTTTTCTTTTTTATTTGGAGAAAATTTAAATGACACTTCCCTTTATGATGTGCTGCAAAACCACAATATTATTTTTGATCATTCCGACAAAACTTTAGATATTGTGTTTGCCTCCGCACAGGAAGCAAAAATTTTGGGGATTTCAAAAGGTTATCCACTTCTTCGAATCGAGAGTACAATCTATAATACTGATTGCTCACTTGTTCAAAGATGTAAGCAGTTATGTATCGGCGATAAATTTAAATTTACAATTTAAAAACTCCGGGCACATATACATTTGCGCCCAGAGTTTTATATTATTCCATGGCATACCGGATAAATTCCGAGAGAATTGCCCGATACCCTTCTTCCTTTATATGCATGCCCTCAATTGTATATTCAGCTTTGAGATTTCCGTTTTCATCCTTCAGAGGATCGTTGATATCGATGTATTTTGCATGATGTTTTTCGGCCAGTTTTTTGACAGCCGCGTTTGCTTCAGCGATCTTTTGGTTGGTGCGCACAAGAAGGCAGGGCTTCATCTCCTCGGTTGCGGCATCGTAATTGACTGGATAATATGCCATGAGATACAGCTTTACATCCGGCAGGGCGGCTTTCACCTGGCACAGGATCTGATCGTAGTGATCAACCATCTGCGCGATCGGAATGTCAGGGTTACTCAGATCGTTGGTCCCGATATTGATAAATAATTTCGATGGTTTTAAATTCAGGATACAGGTATCGATATTTTCAAGCAGTTCATCCGTGATAAATCCGCCGACTCCGCGGTTATAGATTGTCATATGGATCTGCTTTTCCCTGACCAGTTCTTCCACCGGAAACATCTCCATGAGGGAAGATCCTGCGCACACAATCTGCCCCGGCACAACCTCCTTGTTCATTTCTTCAAAACGTCTGATTTTTTCTTCCTTTGTCATCATTCTACCTCCATATATGATATTGAATATTTCATTTAATTCCACATTTCAAGAAACGCTTTCACTTCCTCCGGCATGCGTCCTTTGCGCCATGCAAGAAGAATCTCCGTCGCAAGATCCGCATGCAGAATATCACAGGACTGCATCTGATCCGACAACTTGTGCATAGAAGCCGGAAGAATGGCGATTCCAAGCCCTTTTTCCGCCAAAGTCATCGCCGTTCTGGCGTCTTCACACTCACAGTATATGTCACACAAAAGCCCCTTTTTTTCGAACGCGGACAACAGGTAACTGCGATAGCGGTGGGACAGGATCAGTTTCTGCTCCGACAGTTCCTCAAGTGTAATCCCCTCTTTGTTTTTTTCTAAGACAGGATTCCCGGCAGCCGCCATTGCAAGCAGTTTTTCCTGCACCAGCGTCCTGCTCTCGCAGCCTTTGAGCACGATCGGTGTCCGGAGTGTTGTAATATCCACCATGCCGTTTTCCAGCTGCTCCCGCAGGGTAAAAGTTGATCCCTCATGGATATCAAAACGGATATCCGGATGTGCCGTGGAAAAACGGGTCAGGTAATCCGACATCAGCGAAACCGTGGATGGTGTAAATCCGATATGAATGGTTGCCGCCTGACTCGCCTTTATAACCTCACGCTTTGTAATATCTGCCATGGCTAGAAGACTGCCTGCCCTGTCATACAATGTTTTTCCGGCTTCCGTCAGTGTAATTTTTTTGGTGCCGCGCAAAAAAAGCTGCACCTGAAGTTCTTCTTCGAGCATCTTTACCTGATAACTCAGCGGTGGCTGTGTCATGTGAAGAACACGCGCCGCACCGCTGATCGTACCGGCATCTACAATTGCCCGGAAGTATTCCAGTTGTTTTACATCCATAGCTTCTCCCCATATAATTTTTATTTGTTTTACACACAAAAGTAATACTTTTCATATATGTTAATTCATGGTATACTAAATGTCAACAGAAAGAAAAGGATTTAAGGAAAAAAATGAAACGAATTGATTTTGAACATGGCTCCATCCCCGGCAACATCTTAAACGCAGCAATTCCCATGCTGGTGGCGCAGCTTTTAAGCCTGCTTTACAACATCATAGACCGCATTTATATAGCAAGAATCCCGCATATCGGCACAACTGCCCTTGGTTCGGTCGGCTTATGTTTTCCGATTATTGTGATCATCACGGCTTTCAGCAACCTGTTCGGCAGCGGCGGTGCTCCGCTTTTTTCCATCCGGCGGGGGGAAAATAATTCCCGGAAAGCTTCCGAAATTATGAATACCTCCTATACGATGATCTGCAGCAGCGCAATTGTTTTAATGGTCATTGGATTTTTGTTTGCACGCCCAATCCTGCGTCTGTTCGGTGCTTCCGAGTCTGCTCTGGTTTATGCATACCCGTACCTGATGATCTATCTGCTCGGCACACTTCCGTCCATGATCTCCACCGGTATGAATTCGTTTATCAACGCGCAGGGATATGCCATGACCGGCATGACATCCGTTGCCATCGGCGCGGTGGCAAACTGCATTCTCGATCCGGTTTTCATCTTCGTCTTTTCGCTTGGAATCCGGGGTGCTGCAATTGCAACCGTGATTTCCCAGACACTCTCCGCTGCATTTGTCCTCTATTTTCTGAAAAAAAGATCGGAGCTTAACGTACGGTTTCTGACCAGAAGCGAACTCTCCCGGTGCACGGAAACTGCCAAAAACATCATAAGCCTCGGAACCGCAGGATTTATTATGCAGCTTACCAACAGTTTAGTCAGCATCTGCTGCAACAACGTACTCTCCGTGACCGGAGGCGATATCTATATCTCCGTGATGACAATCATTTCCAGCGTCCGGCAGCTTGTCGAGACGCCGATTTATGCCATGAATGAGGGTAGTTCACCGATTTTAAGCTACAATTACGGTGCCCGCCGCCCGAAGCGTGTAAAACAGGCAATTGGTACAATGGCGGTTATGATCTTTGTGTATACCGCCGCCATGTGGTCGGTCATTATCGTTGCACCGCATTTCCTTATCGGGATTTTCAGTTCCGACAGCGAGCTGATCAAAGACGCGGTTCCTGCCTTAAAACTTTATTTTGCCGCATTTATTTTCATGGATCTGCAATACATCGGACAGACCACGTTTAAATCATTAAATAAAAAGAAGCAGGCGATTTTTTTCTCCCTGCTTCGTAAGGTATTTATTGTTGTGCCGCTGACCTACCTGCTCCCATATGCACTTGGCATGGGAACAAGAGGTGTGTTTATGGCGGAACCGGTCTCAAATGTGATCGGTGGAAGCCTGTGCTTTCTCACGATGCTTGCCACCGTGATTCCGGAATTAAATCATATGGAAAAACAAAAATAAGTTAATCTTCCATACCTGCGCGCAGCGCTGCTTCTTTTGCTTTTACGTCGGAAAGGAAATGCTCTTTTGCAAAGCCCATATCCTGCACCAGCTCCATGGTCCCGAGATATGTGCCTGTGGCATCCCGTACCGCCATATAGGTAACCAGCATGGTTTTTCCGTTTTTCTCCATCCAGATCGGCACTTTGTCGAGCGTTCCTTTCCGGAATTCCCCGATAATGTGCCGCACCTGCTGCTCAACTTTCGGCGGATGGCAGGAAAATACCTCGCGGTCGATCGCCATGCCCGGACGCTTGAAATCCTTTGGTCCTTCATTGAAAAAGCGGTTGATATTGTCCTCATCGACAAATGTGATCTCCATCGGAATCGTGTTGAGCATTGCGGTAAGCTGCGCAACGGTCAGGTGCCCGCCCGGCATGATGATTTCTCCATTTCTTACATCTTTACTGCAATTTTCTGTATGCAGATACTTCTCTGCCGCCTCCCAGGTCGCATTTTCCACACCAAAGCAGACCGGATAATCTTTCGAATCGCGGTAAATTCCAAACCACTCTTCCTCCGTGAAATTCAGGGCACAGTTCGGGAAGAAAATATTGGCTTCCTTGTAGATCATATCCTCCACGCGCTGCAACACAATGCGAAAACGTTCCAGCCAGTGATCTTCCGTCTTTTGAACCGGCAGCTGTTTTGCCAGTGCCGCCAGTTCATCCCTGATCTCATCATCGGTCGTCCACATCACATCCGACGGACCGCTGATCCCGTATTTTACTTTCAGGTGTGGATACAGAAGATCCCCTTTCTTTGCATAATGGATCGCAACTTCCCGCAGCTTTCCAAACAGCTCCGGTGAAAGGGTATTGGTTTCCTCTATTTCATTCCGGCATTTCCGGATGACGTTTTCCAACACTTCATTTTCGCGGGTAAACGTCTGCAGCGGATGTCCGGTGATTCCGGTTAAAGCCGCGGTAGCCGCCAGCTTTTTCTCTTTTACCGATGCCGCAACCGCTTTTTCCGCGTTGGCTATTTTTTCCTCACTCGTTGCGCCGCGGAACAGTGCCGCATGGACATCACACAATTTCTGCACGGTCTCAAGTGGTGTGCCGCCCTGCAGAAGTTCCTGCTCCGCCTGCATAATCTCTGCCGGATCAACCTCTTTAAATTCTTTTGCGAAATCCGCCCTTACTTTTTCCAATTCTTCCCCGGCGCTCAGCCGCTCGAGATATGTTTTGATCTGTTCTACCCGTGTGTTGTGTTCCATGATTTTATCCTTTCCCATTTATATAGACTCTCTTACAAACAGTTTTTTCATTCTTCAGTTACAATATACACAAAAATGGGAAAAGAATATGTTGTTGCAACCACATTTTATATTTTATTTGTCGTACTGTACAGTTTTCGCAAAGTTTGCTTGACATTTTATGCAAAGTATACTATTCTGTTTTTGCAAAGCAAGCTATGCAAAAAGATAGTGTCAGCCCATTTGTGAAAGAAATTTTGCATGGGCTGATGTTCAACAAAAGGGGATCACCAATGAAAAACCGTATCAAAGAATTGCGCAAAGCCAATAAACTATCGCAAAGCGAACTGGCAGATATCGTGGGAACTACCCGCCAGACAATCACCTCTATTGAAGTAGGTAAATATACCGCTTCTTTAGGACTCGCCTATAAAATCGCACATCACTTTAACTTAACGATTGAAGAAGTTTTTGACTTCAGTGAAATTGAGAATGAGGAGTAATTTACTATGGAAAAGAAAATGGAAAAAATGAAAAAGGAAATCAAAACACAGAACCGTTTCTATCTGATTATCGCAGCGCTTTTTCTAATTGCACAGTGTACCAACACCTCCGGTGTACTGACCTCTGCCTACACAAATCCGCACTCTGCAGAATTTGTGCATGGGTTTGTACTTGGTCTGGTTATCGTCGTGGAAATTTTTGTAATACTGCAGTTTTGTAAAAACAGCAAAGCGCTCAAAGATGAAGCGCTGTTAAAACGTCTGTACAACGAACGCCATGATGAACGCGCACAGCAGATTGAGGCTCTCGCCAGCCAGAAAAGTGTACAGATTGCACTTATACTCGCTGTCGCTGCCGGATTTATTGTCTGCTATTTTAGCCTGGAAGCCTTTCTTGGTATGCTTGGTGTCGTTATACTGACAGGTGTCGTAAGAAAATGCTGTAAAATTTATTATACGCGTACTTACACATTGCAATAACTTTGACAGTGCTGCACACCATTGTAATACAACCATCAAATATCAGGAGGAGAGTATACATGAACGTTGTTATTGCCATCGATTCTTTTAAAGGAAGCATGACTTCCCTTGAGGCCGGGGAGAGTGCCTCTGCCGGAATCCGGCGCATATATCCGGATGCAGATATCACCATCCGCCCACTTGCAGACGGTGGCGAAGGCACGGTGGAAGCTTTGACGCTTGGCTGTGGCGGCACACGCACACAGGTATGCGTAACCGGGCCTCTTGAAAAACCGGTGCTTTGCAGTTACGGCATTCTGGATGCTGGCAAAACTGCAGTCATCGAAATGTCCGGAGCTGCCGGAATTACACTCCTTTCCGAAACCGAACGGAATCCTTTGTATACAACAACCTACGGGGTTGGGGAAGTCATCAGAGACGCCATTTCCAGAGGCTGCAGACATTTTATTATAGGAATCGGCGGAAGTGCCACAAACGATGGAGGAATCGGTATGCTGCAGGCACTGGGATTTGACCTGCTGGATCAGGAAGGGGTTCCGGTACGTCATGGTGCTCTGGGCTTAAAGGATCTGGCTGTAATTTCAGACTCCCATGCGCTGCCGGAACTGAAAGAATGTACGTTTCGGATTGCCTGTGATGTGACAAATCCGCTCTGCGGTTCGCAGGGATGCAGCGCCGTTTTCGGTCCTCAAAAAGGCGCAGATCCTGCCATGATCCAGCAGATGGATCAGTGGCTTTCCTCCTATGCCGCACTCGCCGGAAAAAGCTTTCCGAAAACGAATCCCGCGCATGCAGGAGCCGGGGCTGCCGGCGGTCTTGGGTTTGCTTTTCTCACCTTTTTCCATGCCACTCTGGAATCCGGTGTAAACATCATTCTGGAAGAAACACATCTTTCCGACTATATAAAAAATGCAGATATTGTCATCACCGGAGAAGGCTGTCTGGATGGTCAGACCGTCATGGGGAAAGCGCCTGTCGGCGTTGCAAAGATTGCCAGAGAATTTCAAAAACCTGTGCTTGCATTTTCCGGCTGCGTGACAGAGGATGCAAAAGCCTGTCATACAGCAGGAATTGATGCCTTTTTTCCGATTGTGCGGGGCGTTATTTCGCTTGAAGATGCCATGCAGACCGACCATGCAAAACAGAATATGACCGATACGGTGGAACAGGTATTTCGCATGCTTCGAACGTTTCAGAATATAAAATAATGAAGCAGATTGGTAAATCCCTGTTCGGTTGCATATTTCTCCAGCATTTTCTTCTGGTTTATGATACTGTTGCTGTCACCACTTTGCTCATCATCACGGACCTTTGCGGAATTTTCGTTACTGTTCAGAGGTAAACTTGTAACAAAAGAACCGATGGTATAGACTAATCGTAGTCAAAACCATCGGTTTTCTTATGCAAATATTTCTGCAATCTCGCGGAACAGATTGGCCTGCTCTTTTCTGCGCATCAAAACCAGCATGCTCATGCATTTACAGAGATGGTCGATGCTTGACGGACTCCGGAATGACACAGCCTGCGCCTGTTTTCTTTTATATTTTCTCAGCAGCCGTTCGGCTTCGTTATTCGTGGCAGGTACATTCTTATTATGGAGGAAAAGAAGATGATCTTTCTTATACTTTTTCATCCTTTTGTACAGGTTGTATCCATCACGGTAGTATTTCCCATGCGGCTCATAGTCGTATTCATCCCCGGCTATGGACAGGATTGTTTTATAACGTTCTTCAAATTCGGAAACGGTCTGCGGATCTGGCTCTTCTGATTCAGATAAACCATTCCGGTAATGGATCATTTCCTGTATCAGGGAATGCATCTGCCTGTTCCAGGAACGGTCTTTTTCGTTGTCCATGCTGTCTTTCAGATAACGCAGTACATGTGCAAGGCATTCCTGGTGGCCGGTTCCATACTTATAAAAGGTTACATCATGATCGTGGACCAGTGTCCCCTGATAGTCTTCAACGACCGTGCCCTTTATTCCATCGTGTCCCTTTTTGCCCCTGGCAAAATAGAGCACACCGCCATCCGGAACCGCACATACAAATACATACGAACTTTCCCCGTTTACACGGGCATTGGTACAGTCTGTATGCATGACAGGGGAAAGCAGCATGTCACGGAAAAGCTCTTTGCGCTGGGATTCTGTTTTTTCTGCAAATGACTGGCAGAGATTATTGATCATGCCTTTTGATATGTTTATTTTTCCATCTGTCAGATCAGACAAAAACCTGCGGCTTTTATCAATTGATGTACAGCAGCCATTATTCAGCAGAAACAGGAAAGCACGTAAATTTCCTCCATAGTTAACGTCATCAATGACTCCCTGTGGAAATGGTGCATGGATCCGTTCACCTGTTTTGGAATTATAGTGCACATCGGCATGATACCCGGTCACATGCACTTCTACGCTGATGTCGATTTTCTGCTTTGTAATGGTTTTCGATGTTTTCTTAAAGTCAGGGTCATGGAGTACTTCTTCGGGTGCAGGAAGATAGATTTCCCTTGTCGGGGTGAGTTTCTTTCTGCAGTGCCCCCTGTGTCCTGGCTGTCCACCGGGTTTCCTTCCTGTCTTTTCGCGGCTGTTGGATATTTTTTTGCGGGCGATAGATTTTGAAGACGGGATGGATGAGTTTTCATAGTTCCGGTTAATCTGTGCCGTCAGTTTCTGTACTTTTTGTTTTTCATCATCAAGCTCTGTCTTTACTTTGTAAAGTTCCCGTCTCTGGAAAGTTACTTTTTCAAGGGCAGTGTCGCGCTGTCTTTCTGCACGGATGGCCCTTTTTTCCATCATATCCGCCTTTTTTACTGCTTCGGCGACCATACGGTCGCATTCTTTTTGCAGCTGTTCAAAAATCTCAAACCATTGATTCCAAATCGTAATGGCATGGCTGTGTTCTTTTGCTACAGCTGCTTCCAGTTTTGCAATTCTGCGTTCCAGGGCACGCACCTGTGTAAGGTGCTGTTTTTCCATTCGGATATATTTTTCTCCCGATTGAAAGGCTGCAAGTTCTTCCTGTGCTTCTTTCAGCCTGTATTGAAGTACTGTAATGGTTTCAAAAGAATTTCCCATCCCCATGCCGCGTCCTTTCCTTAAATGTTTGTCAGATCATCAATGATTTTTTCTAATTCTGCATTATGTTCCTCAAGGGATTTGATCAATGAGGACTGGGTTTCAATGACCCTGTGCTGCAGTCCGTTTGTATGCTCAAGACTGCCTATAAGTTCTTCATATGCTTTGAGTTTGCTTTTATCATCTGCGTTCATTTGTGCCTCCTTAAGTATAGGATAAGTACAGCAAAAACAGGGACGAATGGGAAATCGGACGAATTCCGGGACTGGCAGAATGACGGTGGATAACCGGAAGAAAAATGAAAGAAGCAGGACTGGAAATCCGTATTCCAGCCATGTAAAAGCAGGAAAATATGCAGGTACTGTTTATAATTTCAAAAGAAAAAGCAGGATTCGGAAGTCGTTAACGAAACTTTCCATCCTGCTTGAGTTTATCCACAAATATATTTTTTTAAATTTCGTCAGTTTTTACAATGGTCTGAACAGTAACGCTATGGGCAGGCTCTCATATACTTCATCAGCATAAATATATACATCACACCTTCCTCTGTGATAGAATGTAAAAAACGGAGGAAAATACTATGTCAAAACGTTCAGATGAAATCAGAAACAAGTACATACAGAATCCACCTGAAGGCATGACTGCTGATGACATCCGCCACATGAGTGAGGATGATTTGCTTGATATGGATTACTTCTTAAATGAAGACGATGAGTTTGGTGAAGACTTTCCTGGAGCTGAAGGCTTCTATATCTTCTAAAACCTATCGTTTACTTGTCGTGCCCGCTAAATTGCGGGCCCTTTTCATATCTAGCTATCCCAAAGTTAGAACTTTCCTATAAATTAAAAAAGACGAAAAATAAACGATACAGATTTCTCTGTATCGTCCATTTTTCTTTTTTGATTAAATCAATGTAAAATCAAGCCGAGGCAGACTCCTGTCAAAATGATTTTTGCAGTTCTTTTCAAATCAGGTATCTCCTTCCTGCTATCTTTATACCAGATGGTACATGTAAACCGTTTATTCACTCAACGACATCCGATACAGGAATGCGGCTATTTCCGCTCTTGTACAGGCAGCATCCGGATTGAATCGTCCTTTGCTATTCGCTTGTGCGATACCCTTCTCTTTGGCCCACGCCACTGCCTGTGCGTAGTATTCATCAGAAGAAACATCTTTAAAAGCTGTCTCTTGCTCTGCTGCCGGTTTTCCTTGCGCACGCCATAGCATTGTGATCGCCTCGGCTCTCGTTATCGCAGCATTTGGTCTGCTGCCATCCGAAATTCCCTGGTTTTTAGCCCATGCACGTGCTTTGCTGTACCACTTCTTTCCACCTGTCAGATCTACGTCTTCCCATCGTGCGAGAATCGTCCATAGCCGTGCCCGGGTAATTTTTGCTTCCGGCGCAAAAGCCGTACTGCTCTTTCCATTCATCAGCCCGCGTGCACTTACAAAATCAATGGAATCCTTCGCCCAATGTTTTTTTGTATCCTTAAAGTTTTTCGCCTTATCTACGAGCTTCACTGTAGTGTCTTCGTCCACGATCAGCTGAACTCCATCTTTTGCAGCCACTGATTTCTTCACAATTTTCTCAGTGCCATCGGCATTGACAAGCACTGCGACTGTACCTACGGTCATATTTTTTACCGGAATCTTCACTTTCGTTTTCCCTGCACCCTCCGGTAGATTGATGGTCACAGTGGATGCAGCTTTTATATTTTTACCTGCCTTTACTTCAACCGGAAGTTTAACTGCTTCACCTGATTTTTCAGCATTTGCGATCGCCTTTTCACTAAGCTGCACTTCTGCTGTGATCATTCCTTTTTTACCGTTCACTATGGCAACAGTCGTTCCATCCGAATCCTTGATGTCCGGCGTAGTTGTTGCAGATGCATTTCCGTTAGCTGCGCCGCCTCCCGCGGTGGCACCTCCTGCTGCTGCACCGCCTCCTGACGAGGATCCGCCCCCTGCTGAAGATCCGCCTCCTGCTGAAGATCCGCCTCCTGCCGTGGAACCGCCTCCTGACGATGATCCACCTCCTGACGTTGTTCCTCCGCTGACATCCGCTTTTTTCGTTACGGTTACGGTAACACGATTACTGTCGGCCGCAAGATATTTCTCATTATCACCGGAATAATGAGCAGTAAATGTATAAGTACCAGCTTGATCGAGCCGGATCGTCTGAGCCTCCCCTGTGCCGGATATCGGCAGCGAAGGATCTGCCGTGTAAGTTACTCCGCTTAAATCCACACCAAATCCTGAGGTTTCGCTGACACTTAACATGACCTGTTCTCCTTCGGTCACTGTATCCGGGCTTGTCGCCAGCAGAATGACCGGAGCTTTCTTAACATTCGGTGACGGTGCGATATATTCACTCCATCTTGCATACAACACCGTATTGCTGCTATATACTCTTGTCAAATCAACTTTCTCACCACCTGTCGTATACCATCCGTCAAACACATATCCTTCACGGGCCGGTGCCGGAAGATCACCGAGTTTTCCATTGATTCCGGTCGTTTTTGTTGTATTTTCTCTTCCGTCATTATAACAAAAAGTAACTGTATAACTCTTTGCAGGCTCCGGTGCCGGCAAGATATCCTGACCTTTGTTTGGAAGCGTTCCTTCGTAAGCAAGAACAGTTCCCTGCTCATCCCTCACTGCATATCCGACCGTGTCACCGGTTCGCAGATCTGCATTGGACGGGATGGTATATAAGAGGGAACAATTTTTCAAACCGGAATTAAAATCGCTTCCATGATATTCCAACGTTCCCTTCGGGCGGAAATTGCCCTTTTCCGTCCAAAGCGGAATCTTGAACGTTTCTGACGCTGCTACAGGCTGACCATCAGCAGTAGCAATGGTTCCGTCAGCATGGTTTACCCATACCTGTAATGTCACCTGACTGAGCTTTGTATCGGAAAGGTTCTGCACGATTGTACGCAGCTCAATCTTCTGCCCCTTCATCTCTGTCGGTTGGAAAGTAATTTTATCTGCCCCTGTCAAAAGGCGTGTCTTTTTGTCTGCGTCAAATTTTGTATAACCCCAACCGGTTGCATCACTAAAATCTGAAAGCTTCGTATATGCATCTGTGCGCTTTGTCACTTCCGGTTCTGCCACATACAGATCCGGACCCTCTGTGACCAGCTGGCGCATCCGCTTATTTCCCTGCAGCTTACATACCTCGCAGAAACCATTCCAGGTCTGGCGCATCATACATTCACGGCTGGAATTATAAATCTTATCCGTATCATAATCTGTATGAGGAACACTGTATGTCTTCCGGAAGCCAAGCAGCTGTCTCCATTTTACCTGTTCAGGATCACTGATCCCCGTTCTGTTTAGCGAAGTTTTTTCAGACGCTTCTCCCATAAAAGATCCGCTGTTGTACTCGTCTCCAAGCCATAACAGACCATGACCAAGCTCATGCGTAAGCGTTTCGACTGCACGCTGGCTGTATGCAGGGCTGACAATATAATGGAATCCGTAATCAAGATCGTTGAATGCCCCGCCAAAATCATTTGCAGAATTGACCAGAAGTACGAACTGGCTGATGTAGTCATGTACATATTTATACTTTTCAAAATCCCAATCTACATTCGGATCGGCCTGCTGCGGAATATGGGCATCATGCACTTTCTCGATAAACGCCGGTCCGATACACCGTTCAAAAATATGGTTCTTCCACTGACTTCCATTCACGGATATATTCTTTCCCCATACATCGAAAAATGTACTGTCATATCCATCAATGGCACTGTACGTTTTATCCGATGCCGTACATAATGCATATACATTGAAGCGATCCTTGTACGTCTTATATGGCTCATACTGCATCGCGCCTTCCCATAACCGTTTGGCAGCTGCAACAAATTTTTGCTGCTCGCCTTTTGTGTAACCTTCACCGCAGATGACGACAACCATATTCTCATTATCGCTGCGCGTCTTCTGGATGACCTGGATAGGTATCGTGGCAGATTCGTATTTCTTGCTCTTGGAATAATTCGGTCCAAGATATAACTGTATACTCTTGTCAAGCGAAACATCCCACTCCTGCCCCGGTGTTGGTCCATCTCCGGAAACTGTAAAGTTCTCCTCCGGTTTATTTACGGCTGCACCGCGGTAAGGGGAATCAGCTGTACCGTCTCCACCAGTCACCTGATAATATTGCGTATCAAGATAAAACGCCGGACGGACACCATAAAAGCCTAAATACGGAGCGTTTCTGTCTATTCTTCCATCCGTCTCCACATAGCGCATATCGTGGTTGCAATCCGTCACCGGAGTCCGCAGCCAGTAAGGCCACCTCACGCCACCCTTATAAGCAATATGATAACTGTCTCCAAGCTGGCTGTTATTTTGATAGACTTTGTTTATCTGCTTTACATCCATTAAGAATACTTTATCCGTAACGTTCTCATAATAGGCCTGATCAAATCCGTTAGCGGCTGCTTCTATATTTGTGTCATAAGGCAGATCTGCCCCCTGGCCTTCGATCATTCCCGCATTATATTCCGGATGGGATACGATCGAACGCTGGGTTACCGTTTTAATCGCTGCGATCTCGTCCTCCTTAAAGCCGTTTAAAAAGCCTGCTGCCTGGTCATATGGATTCTCTCCTACAAAGCCACTCTTTGGAGGGTTTCCGCAAAGCCATTCTACCTTCCCGGCTTCCGCCTTGGAATTCAGCCAGGAACGCATATTGCTGTCACGCCATTGATTTGAGCCATATGTCCCACGCTTTAGGTTACGGCTGTGCGAACGCGTAGCGCTGTTTTCACTTGTTTTGGCATCATAAGCCATCGTTGCCAGCACCTGATCGGAGAGCATGAGCGGTCCCATCTCATCAACATCGACGCAGCGCCATAAGATTGGCTGCCCGTTATAGTTTCCCAGCCTGATATAGTCTCCGATGCTAATATTGCTTGTGCCAACACTGCTCGTCTCCTCTGCAGCTGCCTGTGTACTTGAAAATGGCAGCACCGACAATACCATACAAATACATAAAACAAGTGCTGTAAGCTGTTTTTTCATAAGTAGTATCCTCCCTTTCATCTGTTATGTATTCCCGTAAATAAATTTCCGCCGACTCTATAAAGCATTCTCTACCTTATCCCATGTGTGGGTCAGTTCAAATTGTGCCTGTGTCAAGTAAAAATAAGTCTATTTCACGGCAGCCTTCGCACCCTGATCCTGCACCGGATCATCCCAGGTCACATCAATATAGCGGTAGCTGCTTCCGTCTTTCACATAATTCCACGCATGTGATCCGCCACCGGCTTCACCCGGAACGACGATCGAACAGATGCCGGCTTTTGCGGCAAGCAGGTTAAAAACACCTGCATAGCCCTGACATACCGCCTTTTTCTCAATCAGACAACCATATGCGGTATAGGCATCATCATATCCGTATCTGCGCGCGTTCTCATCGTAGACACAGTTTTTCACGAGATAATTGTGGATCGCACGCAGCTTCTGTTTGCGCGTCATTCCGTCCCTGATAATCCGGGGAATAATCGCGTTCGCCTTTGCATTCGCCTGTTTTATTTTACCCGTGATCTGCGCCGCACTCAGGTCATTACCTGCCCGGTAATCAAATGTTCCATCGGTACTCTTCCAGATGACCAGACTATAATTGTACTCCGGATGATGCTGCAATGCGAGTACAAATGTCTCGTAATACACCGCTCCGTCCGCACAATAGCTAGTGCTGTAATCACGCTTTTTCATCGCCTTAAGCACATGCTTATAGGCATCTTTTTCGGACTTGACGACTGTGATCTTTTTCGTAAACCGAAAAGATATGTCAAAGTTCCCTTTTTATTATACAGGAAGTCTCCTATAATGTCAAGCCCTAAATCACTGATTTTTCAGGCTTGGTTATTTTTCAAATTAAATGCAAAAAGTGTTTGCATTTAGTCTGAAAATAAAATATTTTGCATTTAGTCTGAGAAATTTCAAGGAAATACCCTATCCAAGCATTAGCTCAGATAGGGTATTCTTATCATCCAGCAGAAAGATGTCCGTGATGCATCGGTGTTAAATTTACATTTTCTCTTGTGATAAACTCCAAGCCCAACAGATCAAAGAAATCCTCCGGCAAACGCTCCATCGCCAGATCATAAGGACACATCCCACCAAGACTTTTCCGGACATAACTGTTCACATGATTTGTAATTACCGTAATGTCTCTCTGATCGTATGGTTCCAATGAGGTCCCTTTAGGAATCACTTTTCTTAATAACCGGTGATTTCTCTCACAGTGTCCCTTTTCATCCGGGCGATTCGGTTCACAAAAGAACACGTTTGTTCTTTTCTGATCAGGATAAATGCATGACCTCTCCATACCTTTTACATCCATGAACTCATGACCATTATCGGTCAGCAGAATTGGGATAGCTTCTCGAAATACCTCCGTACCTACAGCCGTTTCAATTCTGTCAAGCATCTCCACAACACATCCAGAAGTCTGATTATCCATAATAAAATAAAGCTGCATATGCTCAGATACCCAATGGAGTGTGAGAAGGACCGCCTTATCCTCCTTCTTTCCTTCTACACAGTCAAGCTGCACGACATGGCATCCATGGTTTCTGATATATTTCAGATAATCCGTCCATAAATGGCCTTTTTTCTCAGCAGTGATGATTGCATATGCGTCCTTACTTAAAATGCGTCTTTTTCTGGGCTTCCTTTTTACACGTTCCTGTAAGTCAACATTTCTTGCAGACAAAGCGCATGCATCAATCAGACGATATAATGTCGCCTCGCTGCAAGGAAGTTCATCTCCCAAGGTCTGAATTACAGAGTATGGCGAATGTCCCGCTTTTAAGAGTGGGGATACCTTTTGATCAATCTTATCCAACATGTCCTCCGTCAGATCGAATCCAATCCTTTTCGTCTGCAATTCTGCCTTATACTCGGTATGAGCATCTACACCTTTGTATAAGCGTTTCTCCATTCCACAGTTGAACTTCCGATCACATCCATTACATACATGAGGCGACGCATCTTGTATGGGACATTCATCCTTTTCATAATCACGACAGATCTCCCAACAGTTTCGTTTGTCACATTTCTTGCAGACCGAATTACAGTATGTACGAATACAGATCCTTCGTTTTCCGCAAGTGGACCACTTCCTGCAGTCGTTGATTTTCGGCACGATTTTCGTGTGGTTTCGAATCTCTCGAATGATGGTGGAAGGAGATTTATTCAACGTCTGTGCGATCTCATAAGGCTTTGCGCTGTTATCAAGCATGGTCTGGATGGTGATCCTTTCATCCTGAGACAAATGCTTTTTAGGGCGCACTTCCCCCTTGGTTTGCTCTTTCTTTTTGCTCAATAGTACAATTTCTCCTTTGTTTTAGTAACATGGAAATAGTTAGATACGATTCGCGCACAAGACATGTTTAATAAATTTGTATATATATGATATAATAATTTTGTTCGAATTGGATATTGACTTTCACCGATAGTCATCATATGATGCTTATAGGAATTAAGTTTGTGTACGAATAGTACATGGCGCCAGATGGTCTGCAAACCATCTGGTGCATTTTTATGTCTAAAATTAACTCTGCAAAGTTCTTTTTAGACGGCAACTATTAATTTTCATGTTCTACTATGAATAGTACCCACAATTTCACGTAAAATCAACGTAAATGATTTATAATGTTGAATTCAAACATGTATTCCGGGTTACTACAGTGGTACTTTAGCTTAAAATGGGCAATCTTAGGAAATTACGAGAGAAGAAAAAACTTTCACAGGGACAATTGTCAATCAGATCCGGTGTGAACCTTCAAACGATAAAGGCATATGAACAGCGCACTCGCAACATCAATCATGCGCAGGGAGATATCTTGAACCGACTGGCAAATGCTTTGGATTGCGCAATTGAGGATCTTTTAGAAGATGATCCTGCTTCGAGGGTATAAGAAAAGGACCACCTCTTTACTGAGATGGTCCTTAAATTAACTTATCTGTGAATAAATCTCCACAACTTACAAGGTCTTGCCTTCGTCCGCAAGCTCCTTAAGGGCAGTGTTATACTCCTTTTTGGAATAGTTTTTATTTCCCAAAATTTGTTTTTCCGTAGCGCCAAATGTTGTGATCATATACTTGATAGAATCAACATTCGATCTCGCAATTGCTTTCTCAGCAGCTTTCTGTTCATATCTTTCCATTACTTCGCACACGGCATCCAGCCCCCTTTCTTCATGCTTTAAAACATTCATTCTGTCAGTGAACTCCGGAAATTTGGAATTATTGACTTCCTTTTTAAGAAAGCAATCCATATATTCCGAAATTGTAGTTCCGTCCTTCACTTCCGTATTCACAAAGACTCGATAGAGTCCGTCATCAATACGGTGTCCCGTTTCTCTAATCGTGCTATCTACATGGTAGAGCACATGGTTTGCTTTAAAAATATCAAACTGAGAAATATATACTACAATGATGTCTTCGATTTGTTCAAACTTCTCATTTTTCTGTGAATCTTTCACAGCAATACTTGAAGCATTGAATCTTACGCGACGGACATGATCATCATTATCAGATCGCTGAACCTCAACATTGCACTTTTTCCCATTTCCTAAGATACATAAAGCATCCAATCGCACTGAACGACCATACAGATTTCTCTGACTGCTTTGCACAATTACATCTTTGACAACCAGATTTTCGTCCTCAAGAAGAATACGCAACATTTCCTGACAAAATGGTATATCATCTGCCAGAACTTCAAAGAATACGTCATCAATTGGGCGAAGATCTTTAACTTTTTCTACTTTTTCTTCGAGACTAATAGTAACCTTTTCTTGTTCCATTGCTTTTCCTTCCTTTCCCTACTTATTTTTGACTAAATATCTATATAAACAGGGAAAGTTTGGCATCCCTGATTGCTTTTATCAGGGAATATCCCTTATTTTAGTCTGTATCAGACTTTGTTATATATGCAGCCACGAAATATTTCCCGAAACTACATCCCTTGTACTATAATACTTTTACTTTACGCTTATATTATAGCATATGCCGTGAAATCTGCAATATACATTCACTATCATTTAGATTCCAAGAATGTAGAAGAATCTATAGACTCTGCTTTTCACGATTCAAACTAATACATACTTAATGTAAATCAGAACGAACGTTCTCACAAGAAAATCCTCTTCATATCGTTTCTCCATTCGTTTACTCTATTGATAATAGTATGAACTGGTTTTTTGTCGCATTT
>OLHA01000024.1_pt1 | contig 95042 bp, 95 predicted proteins | sample 1605961 | NCBI WGS metagenome assembly OLHA01 (sample SAMN03283288) | human gut metagenome | biome: human-associated habitat; material: feces | host: Homo sapiens | place: Peru | collected 2012
TTTTCTGCCATGGAACACTGCCGTTTTTCCTGTTCCGCATTTCTTTGCAAGGGTATAAGAATGAACAATTATATGTAAGAGGCTATGTTTAAAGATGAAATTATTGGAGAAAAAAAACATTGGGTTGTTTTTGCTGTCAAATCGGGAATTGAATTTCAAAATATCAGAAGTATGTTTTACACAAAATTTGGAATTTAATGAAAAGACATTGAAAATATAAAAAATTTGCTGATAGATACCGTTGTTTTTTAAGCGGATTTGCATTAATTTATATTTATGTCAGATTTGGAAGTAAAAATCAGGAGTTTTTTTAAAAAGCCATCTTATGTTGTGGCAGTTATTGCAGGAGTTATTTTGCTTGCGGCGGCTGGCTCTAGTCTTTTTGTTGTTGATCAGGCGGAGCAGGCTGTAATCACTCGGTTTGGAAGATATTATGCTACTTTGGGACCGGGGCTTCAGTATAAAATTCCGTTTATAGACAAAAAATTTATTGTTCCGGGAAACAAAGTTGTCCAGACGGAGCAGTTCGGATTTAAAACCACAAAAAGCGGCTCTGTAAATCAGTATCAGAATAATATTACGCGTGAATCAACTATGCTGACCGGCGATTTGAATATCGTGGATGTTGAATGGATTATTCAGTACAGGATTGTTGATCCGCGTGCCTGGCTTTTTACGGTTCAGGAAAAAGATCAGACAATCCGCGATATAAGCCGTTCTGTAATCAATACTTTGGTTGGCGACCGGGCGATTTTGGATGTTATGAGCAGCGAGCGAAGCAACATTGAAAATCTTGCGGTTTCCATGATGAACGAGCAGTTTTCGCAGCTTGGGCTTGGAATAAATGTGTTTGCGGTTAAGCTTCAGAATATTGTTCCGCCGGAAGGAGTTCAGGATGCGTTTGAGGACGTGAACAAGGCTATTCAGGACATGAACCGCTTTATAAATGAAGGAAAAGAAAGCTACAATTCAGAAATTCCAAAGGCAAAGGGCGAGGCTGACCGTCAGATTCAAGTGGCGGACGGCTATGCGGCTGAACGTGTGAACAAGGCAAAAGGCGATGTCGCAAGGTTCAATTCAGTTTATGAGGAATACAGAAAAGCTCCTGCAGTTACAAGGGAACGTCTTTACCTTGAAACTATGGAAGAAATTTTTGCTTCCGGCGCGGAAAAGAATCCGGCTTTGATAGACAGCGGTCTTGACAATGTGCTTCCGTTTAAGAATCTTGGAGGAAAAAATGGCAAAACAGAATAAATTTTATCTTAGACTTGCGGCATTTGTTGCTGCCGTTGTGATTTTGCTTGCGGCAGGTCCTTTTTATATCGTGAACGAAGGTGATCAGGCTGTTGTTACAAGGTTTGGTCAGATTGTAAAATCCTGCACTTCTACCGGGCTTTATTTTAAGATTCCTTTTCTTGATGTTGTTACTTTTTATCCTGCAAAAATTCTTTCGCTTGAAGGTGATCAGGCCCGCATTCCCACAAAGGAAAATCAGTTTATAATTGTGGACACTACAAGCCGCTGGAAAATTTCAGATCCTGCGTTGTTTTATCAGTCGTTCAAGACTTTGGATGCGGCGTACAACAAGCTTAGCGATGTAATTGATTCTTCAACTAGGACAATTATCACACGCAACCGGCTTAGCGAAATTGTAAGAAGCAGCAATCTTATAAACGAAGAAAAAGACAGTGCGGATTCAAATCAGCTTGCAGGAATCGAAGGCGAGGACAGCGCGGAAATTGAAGCTTTGGTGAATGTGAATTCAAACAACGAAAGTGTTTCCAAGGGAAGAAGCGCACTTTGCCAGGAAATGGCTGACGATGCAAGAAAAATGGTTGGCGAATATGGAATCGAATTGATTGACATTGTTCCGCGCCAGATAAAATATTCTGACGAGCTTACAGAAAGCGTTTACAACAGAATGATTAAGGAGCGCAACCAAGTGGCCCAGGCGTACCGTTCTCTTGGCGAAGGAAAAAAATCCGAGTGGCTTGGAAAGCTTGAAAACGAAAAGCGTACGATAGAATCAGAAGCCTACAGAAAAAGCGAGGAGACAAAAGGCAAGGCTGATGCGGAAGCCGCGGCAATTTACACTCAGTCTTACACGCGTGATCCTAAGTTCTACGAGTTCTGGAAAAGTCTTGAGTCGTACAAAAATACAATTGGCAATTTTGATGTTACCTACAGCACAAAAATGGACTACTTTAAATATTTGTATAGTTCAGATGGGAAGCGTCAATGAGTTCTATCCCAGTTTTTCTTCAAGGCGAAAAAATTTTTTTAGACAGCCGGATGTCTGGTAATGTTTTTGTAAAAGCTGGATTTGCCGGAAAAATCAGGGAAAACGGACTTCTTGCTGAGCTCAATGGCGAAACTTGGAATTTCTCTTTATGGAGTTTTGAAAGCACAGTTTCTTCTGCGGATTTAAAAGAATTTGCGCAAGACAAAGATGAGACTGTTTTTCTTGAAGGCTCTTGCTTTTATGGATTTGTGCTTAGTGAATATTTAGAATCCTTGGAGAAAGAAGAGTCTATAAAAGCCTGTTCGCTTGTCTGCAATGCGCTTGATGCTTTGGATGAAAGCAAGTCAGCTCTTTCTTTGGTTGGCGCAGGTGGAATTATTGTTTCCAAGGATTTTTCCAAAGTATTATTTTTGCCTAAGAATTTGATTGAAATTTCTTTGTCGTCGCTTGGGGAAGAAAATTTTTCAGATTTATATGGAAGCTATTTGAATCCTGTGTTTTCTGGAAAAACTGCGGTGCGCTTTTTGCAGGCGGCAATTGTTTACAAGGCTATTTGTGGAAAAGTTCCGTTTGCTGAAAAATCTGCTTCTGCAAGGGAAATTGATATCAGGGATTTAAATTACTGTCCGTTGCGCCATGCGGTTTTTGGAGTTGATGAAAAAATTCTTTTGTTTACAGAAAACGCTTTTGCAGGCAAATATTGCTCGTTCCCCAAAGAAGAATTTTCCGCTCTTGAATTAAAAGAACCTTCTTCTTCGGATTTGAAAAAATTTAATGAAGAGTCCCATAAATTTCTTTTGCGCCAAGAAAAGAAAATCCGTGCAAAAAGATGGCTTAGTATAAAATCCACGGCGATAAAAATTTGCATTGCGGTTTTTATTTTTGCAATTGCGGTTGCGGTTTCGCTTTACGGGACTTTTTGTGAAAAGCGGACTACAAAAGGGCTGACTTCGCTTCAAACGGTGGAAATGTACTACAGCGCGGTAAATTTGCTGGACGTGGATTCAGCTCGGGCAAGTTCTGCAAAATCTCTTGGTGGCAGAGTAGACCGGCTTGCAAATATTTTTGTTACAGGAAAAACAAGTTCAATGTACAATGCCGGTAACGACCTTGTTCCACCTTCTGTCTGGCTTGTAAAAAATCAGCTTAGCCACAATATTTATGGAATTTCAAATTTCACAGTTGATGGAAATCCTTGCAGAACTTTCTTTAAAGGTCAGCGCAGAAAAGAAAAGCCGCCTGCTATTTTGGAAGAAAGCGGACAGAAAGTTTTCCCGGGAGAAAAAAAAGAATACCAAGTTGAATTCTTTATTTTTGATTCGCTTGGAGAAGACAGCCTTTGTGTTTCGCTTCAAAAAGAAAAAGTTTCCCTGAAATTTAAAAAAGACCGCTGGATTATTTTTGATATTCAAACTGAAATTGAAAGCAACTTTTTTAAATTCAGCGAGCTAAAGGCGGAATATTCTGCTGCAATGGAAAAATGCGGCGGTGATGTTTTTGCCTGCGCTTCTGTTTTGCGCCAAGAATATGATTTTATTCCTTCCGACCAAGAAATCAAAGATGCTGAAAAATATGTGGAAGAACAGAGCCTTGTGTTTGTAAAGCCTGCCAATAAATGAAATGACAGTTTTACGTTTTTTGTCATATTGACTTTGAAAAATATTCACGATATTATAAGAAGTCAGTTGCAAAAGTTTCTTATTTGGAACTGGCTTGCAAATAAAGCATTGTTTTGTTTTTTGGAGGAAATATGGCTTCTAATTATAATCTTGAAAAACAGCACGCAAAGGGAAAATTTCACGCTATTGAAAGAATCAACAATCTTTGCGACAAAGACTCATTTTATGAAATTTATTCAGCGGCGCGTCATACTTGCACAAGCTTTGGAATGGACAAAAAAGAAATTCCTTATGACGGTGTAATTACTGGCTTTGGAAAAATCAACGGAAAAAAAGTTGCCATTTATGCTCAGGATTTTACAGTTCAGGGCGGCTCGCTTGGAAAAGTTCATGGACAGAAAATTGCGGAGCTCATTGATAAGGCGATTATGGCAAAGTGTCCGGTTATCGGTCTTAATGATTCAGGCGGAGCTCGTATTCAGGAAGGTGTTGATGCTCTTTGCGGCTATGGCGAGCTTTTTTATCAGAATGTGCGCGCATCTGGAACTGTTCCGCAGATTTCAATTATTGTAGGACCTTGCGCTGGCGGTGCTGTTTATTCACCGGGAATCACTGATTTTATTTTTGCAGTTGACACAATCAGCCAGATGTTTATCACTGGACCAAAAGTTGTAAAAAGTGTTCTTTCGCTTGATATTTCCGCGGAAGATTTGGGCGGTGCTTCTATTCATGCTCAGAAAAGCGGCGTTGCCCATTTTAGAGCTTCCTCAGAGCCAGAATGCTATGAAGCTGTAAGAAAACTTTTGGACTACATTCCGCATTATTACGGCGAAGAAATTGTTGCTGAAGCTAAATTCAAGTTTGACGAAAAGAAAAAGGCAAAGAAAATTGCAGAAGCTCTTCCAGAAGAAAGCAAAAAAGGCTACGACATCCGCAATGTAATTGACTGCGTTGTTGATGATGACAGTTTCTTTGAAGTGATGAAAGAATTTGCTCAGATGGCAGTTGTCGGCTTTGCAAAAATTGAAGGAAAATCTGTTGGTGTTGTTGCTAACAATCCGGCTGTCTGGGGTGGACTTTTGAACTGCGATGCTTCTGATAAGATTGCGCGCTTTGTTCGTTACTGCGACGCTTATAATGTTCCGCTTGTTACTTTTGTTGATGTTCCGGGATTCTTGCCCGGTCCTGATGAAGAGCAAAAGGGAATTATCCGTCATGGGGCAAAAGTAATTTACGCATACAGCGAAGCGACTGTTCCAAAAGTTACAGTTATTACACGCAAGGCTTACGGCGGAGCTTACATTGCAATGTGCTCAAAGCATCTTGGTGCGGACTTTGTTTATGCCTGGCCAAAAGCTGAAATTGCTGTAATGGGTGCGGAAGGTGCTCTTGGAATTCTTTATGCAAAGGAAATGAAAGATCCAGCTCAGGCTGCTCTTGTTGCCCAGAAATCTCAGGAGTATAAAGATACAATTATGACTCCGACAATTGCTGCTCAGCGTGATTATATCAGCGAAATTATAAATCCTGAAGAAACAAGACAACGTGTTGCCCGCAGCCTTGAATTCCTTGCTCAAAAAACACAGAATTCATCTCCTGCAAAAAAACACGGAAACATTCCTCTTTAATAAAATTGTCCGTGGCTCGCTTTGCCGGGCTGCGGATTTTCTGTTGACTGATTTAGCCATTTTTGCTAACATTCTTTCACTTGCCAACTTAGCTCACCTGGTAGAGCAGCTCCCTCGTAACGAGCAGGTACTCGGTTCAAGTCCGGGAGTTGGCTAAAGCACAAGACCGCACTTAAAATAAAGTGTGGTCTTTATTTTTTATGGAAAACATGAACCGAGTACCGAAGCGAACGCCGACCAAGTGCAGTTTTTATTTTTTCCAGTAGGCTGGCGTAAGGAAAATAAAGAGTGTAAAAAGTTCCAGACGACCGGCAATCATTGCAAAACTATACCACCATTTTACAGGGGCAGCGAGCCAACCACAGTTGTTGCTTGGTCCCAACGCTCCGAATGCAGGTCCGCAGTTTCCGATCATTGTTAAAGCTCCGGTAAAGGAAGTCTGCATATCAAGTCCGAAAAATGACGTGAAAAATGCGGTCAAAATCACAAATGAAAAATACAAAAAGAAAAAAGCCGAGACTGAAAAAACGACATCTTTTCTTCCTGTCTGCTGATTCAGTCTGATTGAAAAAACTCCGTGCGGATGAATCATTTTTAGTATTTCATTTTTGAACTGCTTGTAAAGCACGACCCATCTTATGACTTTTACTCCGCCGGAAGTTGAGCCGGACATTCCGCCTATGAACAAAAGCATCAAAATTACAATTTGACTTGCGTTTTTCCATTTTGTGTAGTCGGCTGTGGAAAAACCTGTTGTGGTCAAAATGGTTGCTGTTTGAAATGCTGAAAATCTGAGCGACTTAAAAAATCCGCCGTAAGAAGAAGCCTGAACAACTGCGATTGCGGCGATTGAAATAATATTTATCCAGATATATGCTTTCAGTTCCGAGTTGCATTTTATTTCGCTGAAATTACGTGTGAAAAAATAATAGTAAAGCGAAAAATTTATTCCGGCTAAAAACATAAATACAAAGCAAATCCATTCGATTGCGGCGGAATTGTATGCGCCGATGCTTGCGTTTCTTGTAGAAAATCCGCCTGTTCCCAAAGTTGAAAATGCGTGGCAAAGCGCATCTATAAAATCCATTCCCGCAATTTTTAAAAGAGCGGTCTGAATGAGCGTCATTCCAAGATAAATGAACCAAAGAATTTTTGCGGTGGTTGTTATTTTGGGCGTGAACTTTCCTTTTTCCGGACCTGTAGTTTCCGCCTTTATAAGCTGAAATCCGCCGACTCCAAGAACTGGCATGAGCGCAACCGTAAGTGCCACAATTCCCATTCCGCCAAGCCAGTGTGAAAGGCATCTCCATAAATTTATGCTGCGCGGAAGTTTTTCAATTTCGGAAAGAGTCGTTGCGCCTGTTGTTGTAAATCCGCTTACACTTTCAAAAAATGCATCGGTGAAATTTGGAATTGCTCCGCTAAAATAAAGTGGAATCGCTCCGAATAAACTTGCAGAAATCCAGGCGAGCGCGACGGCTGCAAAACTTGATCTTATTGTAAGCCTTGATTTTTTGTTGCGGAAAAAAAACAGTGTCATTGCGCCTAGAATCAAGCTTGCAATCATCGGAATTAAAAAAGATGGAATTACAAAATATTCATGGCAGAAAATTGCCGTGGCGATTGGAATTGAGAATGAAAGTCCGATTATTGAAATTATAAAAAAAATTATTCTGCAAAGTGTAAATGCCATTGAAAGTTCCTATTTGCTGAATTTTTCCAGAACCTTTTTATCTCCAGTTTTTTCTATTATAACAAGATGGTCGCCCACGGAAAATGTTGTGTTTCCCTGCGGAAGTTCAAATTTTTCACTTCCAATTTTCTTTACAAGGAGAATCAGATATTCGCCGGGACTTGCGATGTCTTTTAGCTGCTTGCCGATAAACTTGCTTGATGAAGGCAAATCGCATTCCACGATTTCAAATGCACCGTTTGAAACTGTATGAATTCCCGTTACTGATTTTCCGTGCAGATGGCTTATAATTGAGTCAACCAAAGTGTCCCGCATAGGAATTGCAACATCGACTCCAAGTTTTCTGGCTATGTTTCCAAACTGGGACTGGGCAACTAGCGCGATTGTTTTTTCCACGCCTAGAGATTCAAGGTAAGCGGAAACAACCATGTTCAGTTCGTGATTGTGCGTGGCGCAAATTACAAGGTTGTACTTTTGAATTCCTTCTTCTTCTATAAAAACATCGTCTGTGATGTCCGCGTTGAAAATCTGTGCCTGCGGAAATTTTTTTTCAGCTTCCTTGCAAAGATTTTTGTCGCTGTCTATGATTGTGAATGTCTGCGAAATATTTTTTGTTCCAGTGAAAATTTTTTTTAAAAATGAAACCTTGTCTTTTTCGATAATTTTGTCTGCTACGATTGTTCCGATTCTTCCGATTCCAACCAGAGCGATTTTTTTTATTGCGTCTGTCTTGATTCCGCAAAGCTCAAGTATAAATGGAATGTTTTCTTTTTCAATTATGATTCCGATTCTGTCTCCTGCATTTAAAATTGTTTCGCCGGATGGCAGGGCTGAAATCATGTTGTCTGAATCTTTTTCTTTTGTTTCCTGATAAACTATAAGAAATTTTTTGTCTGTAAGCGAGCGGATGTTTTTTAACGCGGCTCCATCGAGTTTGCTTCCTTTTTCAATTTGAAGCGCAATGATTTCAAAATCTCCGTTTTCGCCAAAATCAACAATGTCGCTTATTGCTCCATGCTCAACAGCTTTTACAATTGCCTGAGCGGCTTCTACATCAGGATGAATCATGTAGTCAATTCCGTAAAGCGGACGGTGATTTCCCTTGAAAGTTTCCGCGTGCTGGCGAGCTGTTGTGTTTGTGTTCGCATAGTAGGCGTAGTTTCTTACACGCGCAATTTTCAGTACGTCTGGATAAACGGCGTCCACAAGGGAACAGGTAATCATGTTGATTTCATCGCTGTCAGTCAAAGTTACAAGCGCATCCATTTTTCCAATTTCAAGCTCTTCCAAAACTTGAAGATTGTTTCCGTCCGCATTTATAACTTCGCAGTCAAGACGATTGCTTACGTGCTCAACAATGTCTTCGTTGCTTTCGATTATTTTTACAATGTTGCCTTCGTTTATAAGGCGTTTTGCCAGCTGAACTCCAGTAAAGCCTGCACCGATTATCATTATGTTCATTTTTTTTATTATACATGAAACTCCGCGCTGTGTTCAATCTAAGAAAATGGCGGGAATTAAACGTAGCTTTTTATAGACAGAAAAATCAAGATGAACTAAAATGCTAGCGTATCAAAAATTTATTTTTGGAGATTTAAATTGTCAATTTTTCAAGGAATTGTTTTGGGTGTTCTTCAGGGCATTGCCGAGTTTCTGCCGATTTCTTCTTCTGGACATTTGATTGTCGCGCAGAATTTATTTGGACTTGAAGAAGTGCCGCTTTTGTTTGATGTGTTTCTTCATGTTGCAACTTTGCTTGCCGTTGTTTTGTATTTTAGGAAAAAAATATGGGAGCTGATTTGCAGTTTTGCAAGAATTTTTGTTCCTATAAAAAATCCTTCCGCCGCCCAGATTGAAAAAAAATCCGAAGACACAAAATACATTGTTGCCATTATTCTTGCTACTTTTGTTACCGGAGTTCTTGGAATTTTTTCTTCAAAAGTTATTTCTGAGATTTCTGTAAAACTTGTTTGCGCTGGATTTATTTTTACAGCCTTGCTTTTGATTTTTTCTTCACTTATTGAAAAAAAACATTCGGCTTATTCTGAAACTTCTTTGAAATCTCCGTCCTGGAAACAGTCCTTGGTGATTGGGCTCGCGCAGGGAATTGGAACTTTGCCTGGAATTTCAAGAAGCGGCTCAACAATTGCGGGTTCTCTTTTTTGCGGAGTTAAGCGGGACGTTGCCGGTGAGTTTTCATTTATCGTTTCTATTCCGGCTATTTTGGGCGCGTTTATTCTTGAGCTGAAAGACTTGGGTGAAGTTTCATCTTCGATTGGAGCAGAACCTGTTATTGCAGGTTGCGCGGCGGCTTTTGCAAGCGGATACATTGCTCTTTCTTGGCTTATGCGGCTCATAAAAAAAGGCAGGCTTGAATGGTTTGCCTGCTACTTGATTCCTGTTGGAATTTTAGGAATGATTTTCCTTCATTGATATTTTGAATTTCCAGCTTGACTAGAACTATTTTCATTGTCATTCTCGCACTTGATGCGGGAATAAATGTTTAAGAAAAGTATTATCGGGTCAAGCCCGATAATGACAGTAGGTAAAAATCAAAGCTAATTAGATTCAGCGGCTCCCGGAAGTCCTATGTCTTTTCTGTAGAACATATCGTTGAATTTTATTCCGCTCATTGCTTCATAGGCATTTTTCCAAGCTTCGTCAAAAGTCGTTCCATAAGCAGAGCAGGCTAAAACGCGTCCGCCGCTAGTTACAAGTTTTGTGTCGTCCGGGCTTCGGCTTCTTCTGTTTTCCATTGCGCCGGCTATAAAAACTTTTGCATTGGATTCATTTACTTTTTCTTCATTGATTATAATGTTGTATCCTTTTTTATAGGATTTTGGATAACCGCCGCTTACTGCGACTGGAGCAACTTGGTATCCTTTTTTCCATTCAAGGTTGAAATCTTTTAAAGAACCGTCAGTTATGGATTTGCAAAGGCTTGCAAAGTCAAAGTCCATGAGCGGAAGCACAGCCTGTGTTTCAGGATCTCCAAGGCGCACATTGTATTCGAGGCACTTTGGTCCGTCTTCTGTAAGCATGAGTCCGAAGAAAATAAATCCGCGGTAGTCATAATTTTCAGACTCAAGACCTTTTAATGTTGGTTCAAGAATATTTTTTTCAAACTGGGAAATTATTGCAGGAGTTGCGTCATCAACAGGAGCAATTGCGCCCATTCCGCCTGTGTTAGGACCTTTTGCGCCGTCGAAAAGCCTTTTGTGGTCTCTTGCGCTTAAGAATGGAACTATGCAGGATTTTCCTTGCTCTGAAAATTCTTTTGTAACGCTTACAGCCGCAAGAATTGAAATTTCAGTTCCGCGAAGATATTCTTCAATTACGAGTTTTTTTCCGGCTTCTCCAGCGATAGAGCCGTCCATAAGCTGCTCAACTGCGTTTTCAGCTTCCTCTAAAGTCTTTGCAACTACAACACCTTTTCCGGCTGCAAGTCCGTCCGCCTTTACAACAATCGGTGCGCCTTGCTCTTTTATATATATAAGAGCTTCTTCTTTTGAAGTGAAAGTTTTGCTTTTTGCGCAGGCAACGTTGTATTTGTGCATGAATTCTTTTGCAAGATCTTTACTTGCTTCAAGTTGCGCTGCCTGAAACTTTGGTCCTACAGTTGGAATCCCTGCGTTCCAAAATAAATCTGCAAGTCCTTCTGCAAGCGGATTTTCCGGCCCGATAACGGCAAGCTCACAGTTGTTTTCCTTTGCAACTTTTATGTACGCATCGTTTCCTGTAATGCCGTTAAGATATTCGCATTTTGAAAAATCAATGTTTCTGCATTTTTTTTCGAAGGCTGTTCCGCCGTTTCCTGGAACACAAATTACTTCTTCAATAATATTGCTTTGTGCTAACTTCCATGCAATTGTATGCTCTCGTCCGCCATTTCCTACAACAATAACTTTCATAGGTGCTATGATAGTTTAAAAATCAAAAAGTTACAACATTGCAGAATTTTCGGCGGATAAGAATTCAGAGCTGTTTAAAAAGATTCAAGGCGAACTAAAAGCTGCTCAAGCTTTACAGCGTAGCTTTTGTCTGCCGCCCAAGTTCCTGCAAGACCTTCTATTGTTGGAGATTTTCCGCGCGGATTCACATACTTATACCGAGTATCAATACATTCGTTGTTCAGCGGAATATCTTTTGTCGCATAAGCGTGAAGGTGCTGAATATGCGCTCTTACTCCGAGTTGTTCCGTTGCAAAAGTTTCGCCTGGATGTTCTGCATCGATTGCGCCAAGTCCGCAGTAATTGTGCATTTGCGGCGTAACAAGATTTCCGAATCTTAAAAATCCAGTTTCTAGGCACATTTGAACAAAAGCACAGTCGCTGTTTATTCCTTCCGCATTTGCTTCTTCAATATAAAGAGCTGCAAGCCGTGCAACTTCTTTTTTGTCTGCTGAAGGATTTGCGCTCATAAAAAAATTATAAAGCTGCTTTTCTGATTTTATTCCTTGATCAGAAAGATTTCTTGAAATTTCTTTGTGTCCTTTTGTTGAAACGCATGAAACTGCTGTTAGCAAAAGACAAAATATAAAAATCGGCAATTGAATTTTTTTCATGTTTACGAAATTGTTGTTCCTATGTAATTTTTTCCATCAAGAACTGCTTTTATATTCCCGATGTTTTTTCCGCCTGCGCAAATAACTTTTAAGCCAAGTTCCTGTGCTTTTTTTGAAGCGATTGGATCAAACGGACAGTTTTTTCCCGGAACCCATTCGTCTCCAACCATTTTTCTAAAATCGCTCCAAGAGATATTGTCGATTGGTTTTGCATCAGGATTTTTGCGCGGATCGTCTGTGTACACTTTCTCGATGTTTGAAAGATTTACAACTGTGTCTGCTTCAAACCTCTCTGCAAGAAGAACTGCGTCATTGTCTGTTGAAAATCCAGGTTTCCAACCGGAAGCAATAAGAATTCTTCCTGTAAAGTCGCTGACTTTTGTAGGATCTGTTACAACATCTTGGCTGCATAAAGGTCCGAATACAGTTTTTAAAAGCTGAGCATTGAGCCGAGTTGCCATTATGCCAATCCAGTCGCAGGCATAGTTAAGTTTTTCTGAATCTTCAAATGCTGAAAGTTTCTTCTGGTTTTCATCAAATTTTTCAGAAACCGCTTTGTATGAGTTCTGATAGTTTCTTGCAGGTCCGCCGCCGCCAGCTACAAGAATAAGACGTGCATCTTTGTTTTCAGAAAGCCAAGAACAAATCATGCTGCTGAATTCAAAAAGAAAATTTTCATCTGGTTTGTCAGGCGCAATTATTGAACCGCCTACGCTTAAAACTTTTGTAGTCATTTTGTTCTCCGTATATATTTTAGTAAATTCCTTGAATAACAGGATTGTTCCATAAAGAACTGTAGCTTGAAGTTTTGTCCCCAGCTTCTTCCCATAAAGATTGTAAAGCATAAGTGCGCGGTCTGTAAACAATTTTACTGTTTAAAGATGACTGCTTTATCTGATGCCAGCCTCTGCTGAACGCTATATGCTGATTGTCAAGATTGCCAAAATAAAATTCTTTTGGATCAGCTATTTCAATAAATGAAGAAAATGGAAGTCCGGCTCCAAGAGAAACATCAACGGGCAGCCATCCGTATTCTTCAAAGTAAATCTCTGTCCACCAATGCGGAGTTACATTTGACTTGTCCTGCGCAAGAATTCCTGCCACTGGAACTGAAGGAATTCCTGCCGCTCTGCACAAAGCCGTGTAAAGAATTGCAAAGTCGTAAGCGTCGCCTTTTTTTCTGCGGATTAAATCAAGCGGCGAAATATTTCCTGTGCGGACTTTTTCAGAAACTTCATAATTTTCCGTCATAAAATTGTAAATGAGTTTTGCCTGCCTGTACGGATTTTTTTCGCGTCCGATAATTGTTTCAATAAGCGAAGAAACTGCTTTTGAATCCGACGGAACACAAGCATCCGCGGAAGTGTTTTTTGTGTACAAAATTCCGCCTTTGTCTTTGTACTGTCCTAGATTCTTTGGGTTGAAATTTCCTTTTATTCCGAAAGTGCTCACAATGAATGTCTGGCTGAATCTTTGCTTGTTGTTTGTAATTTTGTTCAGTTGCTTGTTGTGAATTATGTCAAAAGCGTCGTCAACTATAAACGGCTCTGGATAAACTTCATTCAGTTCAACAAACGGCTGGAACGAAGAAACCGCTGGCTTTGGAATGTAAAGCAAAATAGAACTTTCTTGAGAAGCAACGTGATTTGAAATATCGGCGGCAATCTGAATTACGTAAGTCCTTCTGTTTGAATATTGCTTTTTTCCATAAGGAAAATTCACATTTATTTTTTTTGCCGCGCTTGTTCCGTGCGGTGTTTCTATAAAGACTGATCCGCTTGAAGCTCCGTCTGGAATTTTCACAGAAATTTCAGAATCTGTCCAGGCTATGTAGTCAAAGTCAGTTTCGGTTGCCGGAATGAAAATGTTGTTTTTGTCCTGATTTTCATTTTGTTCCGAGCTATGTAAAGATGAAGTTTCGTCCCGGTTCGCTGTAAAGTAAACTTTTGATTTTCCTTTTGAAGATCCGAAATTTATTCCGCGGATTATTATTGTCTGACCGGTAACTGCGCTTTCTGCGGAAATTGATGCGATTACAGGAATTGAAGTTATAGGAGATGCAATTGCTGCGACTGGAATTCCGTTTTCATTTGCAAAAAAAGCAGGCTCTGATTTTCCTGCCGAAGTTCCTACGATTACAAGTCCGTCCTGCGCATTTGGCGGAATTATAAATTTGATTTTTTTGTCCGACCAAAGTGAATATCCGCTTGCAGTGATTTTTGAGCCTGCAATTTCTACGCTTGAAGTTCCTCTTGAATCTCCAAAGCCACTGCCTTCTATTGTCATTTCATCGCCCGGCGAGCCAATCATCGGAATTATTGAATCTATCACCGGCTTGCGTTTTACATTGCGTCCCAAAATTCCAAATATGAAAATTGCGGAAGCAACAACAATTATCCAGCTTATTGTTCTTGCCAGCGGAGAACTTCTAAGGAGATTCGCATAAGATTTTAAAATTGCCAATTCATTTTCCTGAGTTTAAATTTGAAAAAGGGTAGGAAACATGAAATGCAAATCCATTGTTTCTGTTTTGGTTCTCTGAATTTTCGTTCTGCGGACAAAAAACATCATAGTTTTTTAGAGAAGGAATCAGCGCGATTTTCTTGAAATTTGATCCGCCGATTATAAGAACAGGAACTGCCGAAACTGAATTTGAAGAAACCGGCAAAGTGTAAAAGTTTTTGTCTGAATTGTCGGAAGCTAAAATCGAATTCAAAACTGAAACGTCGATATTTCCGTCAGAGCTAACCTGATTTGCCGTTGACGAAATTGAAGTGCGCGCTACAGGCTGAAATGCGGAAACTTGTCCTTCAAACGGATTTGCTTTTTTTGCGCTTGGAACAACGAATGCAAAAACTGCAGCCGCCGCAATTCCAGCTGCGAAATATTTTATGCCGCTGCTTGGCTTTGGAAATTTAAACGTATTTTTTCCTGCCTGAGTAACTTTTTTGTAAGAAAGCCGTGCTTCAAGCCTTTGAAAACTTGAGTCAAAATCATCCTTTGAAAAATGAAAGGATTCTTTGTCTTCAGCAAAAACTGAATTAAGCGCAAGGAATTTTTTTAGCTTGGCGGAACATTTGGGGCAGGAATTTACGTGCGCTTCGTATTCTGCGACATAATTCTTGGGAAGTTCTCCGTCTGCATAGATAGAATGAATGTCATCTTCAGGACAAGTAAACATCTTCTTCTCCTATCAATTTTAGTAATTGTGCCTTTGCCCGAAAAACCCGCACCTTTACATTCCCCTCTGTGATTCCGAGCTGGCGGCCAATCTCCTTGTAGTTCATATCAGCATATTCTTTTAGAATAAGCACTTCTTTTAAATTGTCAGGAAGCTTATTTAAGGCTTCTAGGGCAATTTTTTTTGCTTCCTTTTTTAAAAGCTCTGTTTCGCCGCTTTCCATTTGCTGACGGCCTTCGTAAAGCGCCTTGTGGTAAGCGTTCGCCTCTCTGACTTTTCGTTTTGCATAATTCAGCGAAGCGTTTTTTACAACTCTGATTAGCCAGAAAACTGCGTCATTTATAGAGGGAAAAACCATTGCTTTTTCGTTTGCCTTTATAAATGAGTCGTGAACCAAATCTTCTGCGGCTTCTTCATCTTCTACAATTTTAAACGAAACTTTGAACAAAAGTTCCATTGCAGAGTCGTATAATTTTCTAAAGTCCTTTGAATCCGCGCAATTTATCGAGCCTGATTCGCTTTTATTAAAAGAAAACACAATAAGTCCTGTTTAGTTACATTTTTTTCTGTTTTTTTAAGAACGCTTCCAAACTGCTCCATTTGGAGTGTCTGTTATAATGATTCCGCGGGATGAAAGCATGTTGCGGATTTCATCAGCTCTTGCAAAGTTCTTTGCTTTTTTTGCTTCAACTCTTTCTGCCACAAGCGCGTCAATTTCCTGTGCCTCTGGATCTCCTGAATGGTCTGGAACGGAAGCTTTTTTCTCTTTTTCCTGTTCAGCAAGAAAATCCGCGGCAGATTTTACAAGGTTCAAGCCAATTACACTGTCCATTCTGCGCACAAGTTCAAGCGATTCTTCAGGCTTTAAAGAACCGTCTTTAACTGCTTTTTGAATGCAGCTCAATGCGACTGGAGTTGAAAGGTCATTTTCCAAAGCGGCTTGGAATTTTTCTATGTATTCCTTTGCTTTTTCAGACAGATTTTCAGTTTTGCAAGCTTCGCCTTTTGAATATATTTTAAAATAGTTCAGGGAATCTGCGCCGCCTGCATTTTGAGCAAGCCGGGCAACACGCTGAACAAGAGCCGTTCTTGAATTTTTTGCTGAATCCATTGCGTCCCAGCTGAAATAAATTTGCTTGCGGTAATGTCCTCCCAAAAGAAAAAATCTGTAGTCAAGCGGATTGTAGCCTTTGTCTATTAATGACTGAAGCGTCAAAAAGTTACCGTGGGACTTTGACATTTTTTCTGCCTGACCGGATTCTGCGGCTTTTTTGTCTTTTGCGATTACAAGGAATTCGTTGTGGAGCCAGTAGTTAACCCATTTGTGGCCGGTCGCGCCTTCTGACTGTGCGATTTCGTTCGTGTGGTGAATCGGAATGTGGTCGATTCCGCCCGTGTGGATGTCAAAATGCTCACCGAGGTATTTCATGCTCATTGCGGAACATTCGATGTGCCACCCCGGATAGCCTCTTCCCCAAGGCGAGTCCCAGGTCAGGGCCTGATTTTCAAACTTTGATTTTGTGAACCAGAGGACAAAGTCGTAGGGATTGCGCTTGTTCTGGTCAACTTCGATTCTTGCCCCGGCTTTTAAATCGTCAAGATTCAGGTTGGCGAGCTTTCCGTAGTCGGGGTAGGTTGTAACGTCGTAGTAGAGGTTTCCGCCGGACATATAGGTGTGTCCGTTCGCTTCGATTCTCTTGATAAGTTCAATCATGTCCTGGACGTGCTCAGTCGCCTTGCAGACGACATCCGGTCTGATTATGTTCAGCCTGTCGATGTCATTGAAAAAAGCGTCCGTGTAGAATTTGGCGACTTCAAGAACCGACTGGTGGCGTTCCTGTGCCGTCTTGAGCATTTTGTCCTCGCCCTCGTCTGCGTCTCCTGTAAGATGTCCGATGTCGGTTATGTTCATGACGTGCTTTTTGTCGTATCCGAGGAAAGTGAGCGTGCGGTCAAGCGTGTCAAGAAAGACGTAGGCGCGGAGGTTTCCGATGTGCGCGTAGTTGTAGACGGTCGGTCCGCAGCCGTAAAATCCCACAAAACCCTCGTGAATCGGAACGAATTCTTCTATCTTGCGGCCCATTGTGTTGTAAAGTCTCAACGCCATTTTTTCCTCCGTTGAAAAATCTTATGCGCTTTATATTAAGTGCTTGTTTCCACTATCGATTTTTTTAATTTTTTTCTATAAAATGAAATGCAATGACTAACAGAATACGCAAAATAGTTGAAAATATCAAGAACTTGTACAAAGGACGGTTTTTGCCTGATGAGCCGATGAGGCTTCACACAACGATGAAAGTCGGCGGAAATGCTGATCTTTTTGTTGAGCCGGAAGATGTTTTTTCACTTGCGCTTGTTATTTCAGAATGCAAGAAAAATTCCGTGGATTTTTTTATTCTTGGCGGCGGAAGCAATTTAATTGTAAGCGATGAAGGATTTTGCGGTGTTATTATTTCAATGAATGCGTTTTCTTCTATTGAATTTGAAAACGGAATTGTAGTTTGTGGCTCTGGAGTTGAAACCAATCGTGCTGTGGAATTTTTTGCGGAAAATGGAATTCTTGGAATGGAATCTTTTGCGGGGCTTCCTGGAACTTGCGGCGGAGCCTGCTACATGAATGCCCGTTGCTATTCAAATGATATAAGCTCAAAAATCGAATTTGTGGAATATCTTGACTTGGAAAATTTTGATGAAAATTCCTATAAATTTCTTGAGAAACATATAAAAATGTATCATAATAATAAAGATTGTGCGCAGTGGGCTTATAAACATTCGCCTTTTATGGAAAAATCCGCTGTTATAACAAAAGTTGCCTTTAAAGCGGAAAAATGTCAGCCTGAAAAAGCCTCCGAGCTTAAAGCTGCGTGCGAAAGTTTTATACAAGATAGAGAACGAAAAGGTCATTTTAAAGCTCCAAGTTCTGGAAGTGTTTTTAAGAATAACCGGGATTTTGGAGAGCCGAGCGGAAGACTTATTGATGAGGCTGGCTTGAAAGGTGCAAAAATCGGCGGGGCGCAAATAGCTCCGTGGCATGGAAATATAATTATCAACGCAGGAAACGCAACTTGCTCCGATATAAAAAAACTTGTTCGGCTTGCTCAAGAAAAAGTGAAAGAGCGGACTGGTTTTATGCTGGAATGTGAAGTTGTTTTTGTTTAGAAGGTGGTTTGAAATTGCTTCAGCTTTCATTTGTTAATTTTAAGCAGAACTCATATATCCTTGTTGAAGGAACTTCTGCAAATGACAGATTTTTTATTATTCAAAGCGGAAGGGTAAAATGCTTTAGTGAAGTTGCAATTCCGGGAACAACTCCTGAAATTTTAGGTCCTGGCGACTTTATTGGAGTAGTTTCCTGTATGTCCGGTCATGGACAGCCTAAAAATGTTGTTTCATTGACGCCTGTAGTTGCAATCATGGTTCATAAAAGCCAGTATCCAGAGCTGATTATGAAAAACACGCCTGTCGCTATGAAGATTGTGCGTTCTTTTGCCCGCGACATGAGAATTGTAAATGACCGGCTTACAAAGCTCACTCTTAAAAATATTATTTTGGATTCACCTGAATCTCTTTTTTCTATAGCGGAATATTACGAAAAATCAGGACATTACAATATAGCTTTGTACGGATATTATCAGTATTTAAAGCAGTGTTCAACTGGAATCAACATTGAAAATGCCAAGCGAAAATTTATTGCTTTGCGGCAAAGAGCAAAAGCCGCTTACTTGGAGCCGTCAAATGAAATTTTCCGTGAGTATCCTGCCGACTCAATGATTTTTTCTGAATGTCAGAAAGGTGCTGATATGTTTATAATTCAGGAAGGCTCTGTGAGAATTTCAAAAGTTGTAGACGGAAACGAAGTTACTCTTGCGCTTTTAAAGAAAGGCGATATGTTTGGCGAAATGGCATTGCTAGAAAATAAGCCGCGTTCTGCAAGTGCGATTGCACACGAACCTTGCCGTCTTATGGTTGTGAATATGGCTAACTTCAATCAGATGGTAACAACTCAGCCGCAGATGATTTCAAAACTCACGATGATGTTTGCTGAACGTCTTTGGGCAATGCATCGTCAGCTTGCAAATACCCAACTTGGCGATTTGAGAGAAAAACTCATCGACATGATTTCGCTTCAGATTGAAAAACAAAAAGTTCCTTTTGTAAAAGGCAGCGTTTATCATTCAGGACTTTCTTTGACGGATGTGTTTAAGCTTTGTGCAATTCCGCGTGAGCAGCAAGGTGAAGCTTGCCGGCAGATTCAGTATGACCAGAATATAAAAATTGTTGGCGGGAAAATTGATGTGCCTGATGTTGAGGAGCTTATAAAACAAGCTGCATTTTATAGAAAACAGAGTTCAAGACATGCGAATTAAAACTTTTTTTATCTGTTTTTTTGCATTGCTTTTGACTTTCCCTTTTTTTGCTGAAGATTCGCTACCTTTTGGCTATCGCGGAATACAGCTTGGAATGTCTGTGGATCAGGTAAAAGAGGCTTTAAAAAAAGATTTGAATTTTGGCTACAGAGGCGACAGGGATGTTTCGCTTTTGCCTGGAGAAAACAGGACTTTAATAGAAACCGACACTTCAAAAAATGCTCCGTATTCATTTCTTGACCGTTGCTGGTTTCAGTTTTACGAAGATAAGCTTTACACAATTACACTGAATTTGCGCCGCTCGAAAATTGACCATTATTCTGTCTTTTCCTCATTGACTGAAAAATATGGAAATCCGTCATCACTTAATCCTGAAAAATCCGAATGGAAAGACGACAACGTGATTATGTCGCTGGAACGTCCGCTGACTTTAAAATATACTGACAGGAAAATTTTTGAGGAGCTGCAGTCAAAGGCTCTTGTAAATAAAAGCGCGGAAGAAATGGCGCGAGATGAATTCCTTGAAGGACTTTGATTTATGAAAAAGTTTAAGTTTTTTGCATTTTTTGCGGTTTGCGTTTTTTTTCCTTTTTTTGTTTCGTGCCAGAATAAGAAATTTAATCTTTCTGTAGAAGAAATTGAAATTTTAACTTCAGCAGGCAATTCTGTTTTTGTAAAAGCCGAGATTGCCCAAAAAGAAGAAGAGCGCAACTACGGATTTATGAACCGCAAAAATATTCCAGAAGGAACAGGAATGCTCTTTGTTTTTGAAAAAGATCAGGTTTTAAGTTTCTGGATGAAAAACACACCGCATCCGCTTTCAATTGCCTACATTGATAGATCTGGAAAAATTCAGAATATTTTTGATATGACGCCTTTTAGCCTTGCGCCTGTAAAAAGCACTCGTTCTGTAAGATATGCTTTGGAAGTTCCTCAGGGTTGGTTTGAAAAAACTGGAATAAAAACTGGCGATAAAATTGTTTTAGATTAAGCCGCGTTAAATTTCAGCATCTAGCTTTGCTATTTGCGCTGTTGCAATTTTGTCATCCGGGTCGATTTCAAGGACAACTTCAAAATATTTTCTTGCTTCTTCATTCTGATTCATTTTTAAGCACAGACAGCCAAGGTTGCTTATAATTTTTGTGTTTTCTGAATCCATTGAAAGCGCGTCTACCAAAGTTTCTTTTGCTTCTTTTAGTTCGCCTGTTTCCATCTGGCAGATTGCAAGCTCATTTAATGTGTCTGCGTTTTCATCTCCGCCTTCACATTCTCTTGCTTTTAGAAACGCCTGTTTTGCATCTTCAAATCGTCCAAGACGCCTGAGTCCCCAGCCAAGCAAAAACCATGCGTTCCAGACAACAGGATTGTCCCTTATGAATTTTCTTATTTCTTCAAGTCCTTTTTCTTCCTGACCTTCTGAAATAAGTTTATATGCATCGCGGAACCTGTCGTTTTCCAAATTGCGGTTTGAAATTTTATTGATGATTTCCTGCGCGCGCTCTTTTTTGTAAATTCCGTTTTCGCCAAGTTCTTCGTCTTTTTCATCTGCAACAAGTCCGAGGTAGCTTTCAAAGCAGCCTTTCGCTTCGCCATAGTCGCGTTTTTTCAGGTAAAAAAAACCTGCGTTAAAATATGCGTCTGGAATTTCCTTGTCGCTGTCCATCGCCTGCTTGTAGTAGTCAAGCGCAGCTTCGTCATAAGCATCCGCGTCTTCGTTCAGGGAATTGCGCCGGTAGCTGTCCGCTTTTTGGTCAAAGAAAATCGCCATATTCAGGATTATCGCTTTGTCTTGCGGGTCGATTCCGTTTACAGCCAGCCAAATTTCTTCCGCTAAATCCCAGTCTTCGTTGCGGGCTTTTAATATTGCGGCTTCTGCCAGCTCTTTTTTTATTCCAGGGCGGACATCTGTAATCAGCTTGCGGTAATATTCTGAATTTTCATTTTTTTTGTCATAAGCAAGAACTGTTAAAATGCCAGAGAGAATCTGCTCTTCTGAAAGTTTTGCCGCATCTTGCTCAACTGGATCTTCTGGATTTTTTTTCTGAACAGGCAGCGGAATTTCAGGATTGATTTTCATTGCCTTTGGGGAAAGAACAGAGCCTTCAGGCAGCTTTATAAAATAGATAGAATCCAGTGAATTTGTAGAAACCATTTTTTTCCTTGCTAAAATTATGTTGCTGAATTTTCCGGCTGAACAGGAGATGCAGGCTTGATCTCGTCCGCAGGCTGAGCATCTTCAAGTTCTCCGGCTGTGAACTTATTGTCCAGCTCTTTGCGCTTTGTGTTTGCAATGTATTTGTTTATGTGGACCTTATATGCAAGGCTTATGGAATCTTCTGCAAATTTTATGCTTGCTGAAATAATGTCCTTTCTGCCTTCTATAAAGTCTGTTCTTACAATAATTCCGCGGATTGAAATTGTCTCGTGAGGATCTTCAAATTCAAGCTGAATAAGAGCTTCCTTGTTTATAAGGAATTTTGCAAGTCCAAGCAGAACAATTCTTGCGCCTCCAAATGACAAGTCCTGCAAAATGCAATGGCGCGGAACGTTCTGTATGTAAATTACAATTTCTTTTTTCTGAAGCCCGAGCTTGCGCATTGATTCCTGGGTTATAAGAATGCGCTCTTCTTTTCTTCTTGCCGCATTGAAATTAGCATCGAGAATGTTTCCAATCATCAGAATCAAGTCGTCCGGCGGTCTTTGTGTGTACTGAATTGTAATAATGGAAAGATCCGTGCTGTTCATATACGGTTCAATCAGGTAGACTTTAGCCGTAACAAAAAAACTCATCAGTTGACCGTCTGGCTGGTAAAAGCAAAATCTTAAGCTGACTGGTGGTGCGGATTTATTTGAAAGTACTGCATAGGCTCCGCTTTTTGTCCCGAGTATTATTTTTGCCTGACTGAATGACGTTGAATTTATAATGCAAGGCCATTGAAGTCCGCTGCATTTTATATAAACCTGACGCGGATCCATTTTTAGAGTATGTATTATTTCTTTTGAAAAGGTGATTTCTGTGTTTTTATAATTTTCGTAATAGCGGTTGATAACCTGAGCTGTAACGATTGCCATAGTATATCAATAATAACTCATAATTCTTCTTTCAACAATAGAAAATATTAAAAAAAGTTATGAAAGGGGAATGCCCATACCTTAAGCATAATAAAGCGCATACCGGTTAGTTTTTGCTTTTTGAAGCCTGCCAAAAATACAGCATATTATTACGGGTATTTAGGCAGACTCGTTGTTCTTTTTTATTTAGATTTGACAATGCGGAAGCCAAGGTTGTAGTACCTGTAATTGGCGTTGCGCCAGCCCTTGTGGCCCACCTCGCAGTAGTTGGCGTTGTAGTACCAGCTGCCGCCGCAGTGATAGCGGTTGCTACTTCTGCCGGAATCCCAGAGATACTCGTCCAAGTCTCCGCACCACTCCCAAACGTTGCCGCTCATGTCGTATAGTCCGTAGCCGTTAGGAGCTTTCTGTGCAACAGGATGAGTCTTCTCTCCGCTGTTTTTATTATACCAGCCCACTTCATCCAAGTTGTCGCTGCCGCTGCACCTGAAAACTTGTCCACCCATTGCAGCCCACTGCCATTCAGCCACTGTTGGCAGGCGGTAGCCGTCGGCTGTTGTGTCGCAGACAAAATTCTTGTTGAACGGTTTCCATTTATTTTCCGGCCAGTCGCTCATTTCATCGTTGTCCAAGTCCCATTCGTCAGCGTTCGTGCTTTTCTTGTATGAGTAGCAGGGATTTAAGCCTTCTTTTACGCTCAGTTTGTTGCAGAACTCAACAGCGTCAATCCAGCTCACATTTTCCACAGGAAGGTTCTTTTTGCCCTTGAATTCGCTTGGATTTTCGCCCATTACAGATTCGTAAAGTTCTTGCGTAACTTCAGTTGCAAGAATAAAAAAGTTCTGCCCCGGAACCGCAATCATAAGATCGCTTGCCTTGTAGTTTCCCTTTTTAAGAACTTTTTGTACGTCAGGCTTTTCCTGCCCATATACAGTACAGAGCGGAACTGCAAGAAGTGCAAGCCCGCACAACAGCTTTGCAAAAGACACCCCATTTTTTTGCCTGTTACGAAAATAAAAAATTTTTTTCAAGCCCTTCATTTTTTTTCTACCTCAAAGATGAAATTATAAATTGTTTTGACTGAATTTGATTCTTTTCTACCTGCAATATAAATACTTTTTTTTAATAGGTCAAATTTCGAATCAGCACAGAAGTGGTTCTTTCCGTTTTGTTCATCTGTTGCAAAACTCGAATTTTGACCTATTATTAAGTTTTTCTATATAAATGAGAATTTCAAAGCCAAAATTTTCGCGCACTAAGTGTATACACTTAGTGCGATTGACACAACCGCACTAATCCGATTTTTCTTCACTGCGTTCGAAAAATCGGATTAGTATTGGGATAAGCAAAATGGGAATAAAAGAGAGTCTTTTAGCCGAAAGAAGAGTTCTTCTCACAGGCAACGGTATCAGCGATGCGCAGAAAATTAGCTGGAATGATATGCTATCTTATATTCAGGAAAAGCTAATCCAAAAAAATAAAAATTCTGAATCTGAAAAAATAGAAGAAATAAATAACATTTCGCCTACTTTGTTTTTTGAATCGCTTTGCAAAAAATCTGCTGATCAAAATAAAACAGAAAAAGAACTTCGCTCACTAGTAAAAGAGTATGTGGGGGATAAATCAAATTTTGTACATAAGCTTTGGAATATTTATAATGTTATTCTAACCACAAATTTTGACAACAACCTTGTAATCAGCAAGGCTGATATGATTGAGAATGATGAGGATCCTAAAGAAAAACATCTTACATATGAAAACAATCTTCAATTTCGAAGATTAGATTTTATATATGATAAAATCCAAAAATCAATTTTCTTTATACATGGATATTTTAAAAATCCATCTACAATCTGTTTGGGGTATGAACAATATACAGAAAATCTGAACAAAATAGAAAATTTTGTTGTGCAAAAATATTCTGAAAAAAACTATAAAAACAAAACAGAAAACAAGTCAGTTTCATGGATAGATTATTTTTTCAAGGAAAATACGACTATAGATATTCTAGGGCTTTCTCTTTGTGATGAAGAAATCGACCTTTGGTGGATTTTAAATTACAGAAAAAAAATTCTGCAAAGAATAAAAAACAATACTATAAACTACTACGATATTCCAGTTGACTGCATTGAAGATAATAGCGTAAAAGCTAAGAGAACTGCAAAACAAAAAATTCTTGAGTCGTTTGGAATAAATGTTGTTCAGATAGAAAAAGCAAAAAAATATAATTCTGATTTTTACAGCCTTTGCCTAAAGAAAATAAAGGAAGAAATAAAAAATATATATTAGAGGAGTTATAACAATGTCAGAAGAATTTACAGAAAGAAAGCAAATTTTTGCCGGAGCAATCAGGAAATGTCCGAGTTGTGGCGCTCAGATTACTACAGATACGGCAAAATGTCCTTCCTGCGGATTTGTAATTGAAAAGGAAAATGCATCACCTGCGATGGAAGAATTTGCAAAGAAGTTTGTTTCATTAAAAACTGATGCGGAGAAAAAGGATTTTGTTGAAACTTACCCGATTCCAAATAACAAGGAGGATATCTGCGGATTTTTAAATTATGCATCCAGCCAGAGAGACAAAGATTATGCCGCATTAAAAGACAAAGTCTTTTGGCTGACAGTGTGGAACAACAAGTGCCGTCTGATTGTAAACCAGGGCTTTGATGTATTTGGAGCAGATTCTGATTTTATGCAGTATCTGCACGACTATAAGAACGGCGTTGAAAACTCCGGCAGGGAGATAAAAAAAATAAAAAACAAGCTGCTTTTAAGAAAAATGTTAAAAATTTCAACAGCGGCATTGCTTATGCTTGCTGCCGCAGGAGTTTTTACAGTCAAACAAAAAAAGCGTGCAGAGCTTATTGCCGGCTGCGTGGTTCCTAAAAAGAATGTTGTAATAGACTCAAGTAAATATTTTGAAGTCCTTTCGGACGCAAAGATTGAAACGACCAATATTTCTAAAAGAGTTGAAACAGACTCAGATAAGCCTGTGTGGTGTCTGGATACGACTGCAACCGTGGAAATTCAGCCTATTGTAGATGTTAAAAATAAACTTTTGGAGAAAGCAAAACAAGTCAGACCTGAATATTATTTATCCCCTGATTTTCATGGTAAAGTTTTCTTTAGGACTATAATGGTCGAAGAGGCTATTGCTTGCCCATATCAATCCCAGAATGCAGTGCTACATGGATTTGACAATGTTCATCAGGTTTCAGAAAAACTGATGGCATTTGGAGAAAAGGATATAAATAAGCCAATAAAATTAGAAATCAGGCTTACACAGATTGCAGGAAGTAGAAAAGGATGTGAAAATCTGGCAATAAAATTGCACGAGAGTGGAAAATTTAACTTTAATATTACAACCTGGTATGATGAATATTATGAGTACTATAATAATAAATAAAATACGGATGGTAATTTGACTCACATTTAATCAGAATAATTATAAAAATTCTATATAGGTTGTGACGGTGTACAGTGCTTTGTTACCGCACTATAGATAAATATGCTTTATGAGAGTGTTTCCTTAATAGTTTAACTGGAGAAAAATATGGGACTTTTTGGAAAAAACAAGACAAATGAAGGCGGCATGCTTGATGTTATCCGCTGTGATGAGCCAAGCTACCTTATATGGAAGTGGCGGCCTCAAGGTGAGGCTGCAAACACCACTAAAAAAGAAAATGCCATACGTTATGGTTCTTCTCTCCGTGTAAAAGAAGGAGAGGTGGCTGTTTTTGTCTATCCTCAAAAGGATGGAAGCCAGCAGGATTTTATTGCAGGACCTTACGACCAAACAATAAAGACAGGCAATTTCCCGATTCTTGCCTCAATTGTAGGAGCTGCCTTTGGAGGAAACAGTCCTTTTCAGGCAGAAATCTACTTTATCAACCTTGCTGGAATTATTCAGATAAAATTTGGCGTGCCTTTTTTTGATGTGTCAGATTCTCGTTTTTCGGATTACGCAGTTCCTGTAGCAGTTCGGGGAACAATCAGCTTTAAGATTTCAGATTATAAGGAATTTATAAAGCTGCACCGCCTGATAGATTTTAATCTGGATTCCTTTCAAGCTCAGATCCGTGATTCTGTTATAAAGTATGTAAAAGGTGTGGTTTCAAATATTCCGTCAGACACTGGAATCCCTTTAATTCAGCTGGAGCGGAAGATTTTTTTGATAAACGAGACTGTTGAGAATTATATAAAACCTCGCTTGCAAAGTGATTTTGGAGTGACTGTAAGCGCGGTAGATATTTCTGATGTTGAATTAGACAAAGGCAGTGAAGGTTATAAAGAGCTTAAGTCTGTTACAGCTGATATAACAACTCAGACAACGCAGGCGCAGGCTGCAGTAAACATCAAGCAAATGCAGGATATGCAGCGTGTTCAGATGAAAAATCTTGAAGAAACTCAGCGTATTCAGCGTGAGGAAATGCAGCGTGCACAGAAGCTTCAGACAGAAAGCGCAAACCTTTCTGCCTTCCAGATTGAAAAACAAACGGAAGTTGGAATTGCCGGTGCAACTGCTCTTGGCAATATGGGAGTGAATGGCGGAGCTGGAATAAATCTTGGTAACGGAAATGGATTCAATCCTGCTGGCATGATGGCAGGTATGGCAATGGGAAGTGCCATCGGTCAGAATATGGCGGGAATGATGAACGGAGCTTTAGGCGGAATAAACCAACAGTTTTCTCCAAAAATGGCTGGTGCTGCAGTTCCTCCTCCGCCACCAGTTATTCAGTACAATGTTGCTGTAAATGGTAAAAGCACAGGCCCTTATACAGTTCAGGTTCTTTCGCAGATGGCTGCAAGTGGGCAATTCTCAAAAAACAGCATGGTATGGAAAACTGGAATGACAAGCTGGCAGCCAGCCGGTGAAATTCAAGAATTAGCTGCGCTTTTTGCTCAGAATGTACCGCCAGTTCCGCCTGTAATGTAAGGAGATGTATTTTATGAAAGCAAATTTCTTTTTAAGTATATTGTCAGTCTTAATTTCTGCGCTTGCAGGCTATGGCTTTTATGCTGCGAATTCTGGAGAGCAATTCTGTCTTCTGCTTGCAATTGGAAGCGGTTTGTGCTTTGCCATAACTTTAATTGGTGCGTTAGGAATTAAAATAGAAGGAAGGAGCGGGAATATTAATTTTAGGATTGTTTCCATCATTTTCTTTATCATTTTCCTGTTAAGCAATTTAATTTTTGGATTTGCAGGAGTAAAGATAGCTCCTTACATAATTATAAATGGAATACTTTTGTTAATTTTTGCAATTATCGAATATGGAATTGTAAAATCCAATGAATAGAAATTTGAAACCAACTTATTTATTGAGTGTTTTTGACAAAGACCGATCTTCGGCACTTACTAAAATCTCTATTGAAATTAGTTTGAAAGTTTTATATAATTTATGAACTAATTTATATCCCTCACCGCGGCAAAAATTGGTGAGAAAATCACCATGGTGAATAGGAGTAAAAATTATGGCAACTAGAAGAAATCCTCGTTTTAAGGAATGCAGAAGACTTGGTGTAAATGTCTGCGGACACCCAAAGGCAATGAACAGAGCAAATGATCCGGCTTTTAAGAAGTCAAAGAAAACTTCTGAATACGGAAAACAGCTTTGCGAAAAACAGAAGGTAAAGGCTTACTACGGAATTCTTGAGCGCCAGCTTCGCCGTTATTACGACATTGCTTCAAGAAAAGAAGGAAAGACTGGTGAAAACCTTATTGTTGGTCTTGAAACTCGCCTTGATAATCTTGTTTACCGCATTGGTTTTGCAAATTCAATCCGCATGGCCCGTCAGGTTGTTTCTCATGGACACGTTCGTGTTGATGGCAAAAAAATCAGCATTCCGTCTTTCCAGATAAAACCAGGTCAGGTTGTAGCACTTTGTGAAAAAGCCCAGAAAAATGAGCAGTTTAAGACAAGCTTCCTTAATGGAAACCGCCGTCCGCTTGCTTATATTGAAGTTTCAGAAGAAGCTTTCTCTGGAAAACTTATCATGATGCCAAAGCGTGAAGAAATTCCTGTAGAAATCAATGAACAGCTTGTTGTTGAATTCTACTCTAAATAATTAGGTTCCGCTTTAAAAAGAAAGCCCGCTTGTTTTCAGGCGGACTTTTTTTGTTTTAAATGTCATTATTTTTAATATTCGCATACGGAGCAGAAAAGTCCGTTTTTTATTACAATTGAATAAATGAGCATATAAAGGTAGGTTTCTTCAAGGGCTGTTCCTGTTTCCCTGATTGAAATGTCTGTTGCGGAAAGAAGCGCGAGGATTGAAGATGCGGTGCCTGCTGTCCAGATTTTGGCTGCCTTTGAATATTTTTCCTGATTCCGCTTGCCTGAAAACCCTGATGACTTTAACTCTGATTCGGCTGGAGACTTCCCGTCTGAATGGAGCGAATGCCACAGCCGCAGCTGCCTAAAGCAATATGTAAGACCTGCAATTAATGCGATTCCGTTTGATTCTTTTGTTGCGCGTATTTTCTGAAGAATTTCCAGTGAACTTTCAAAACGCTGCTGTGGATTTTTTGAAATGTCTGCCATTGAGTCAAAAAGTGTAAACGCATTTTCTTCTCTGTTGTGCGAAAGAATTTTTTCAACGTCATCGGAAGTAATTGTTGTGCCTTTTTCAAAGCAAAAGAAAAATCTTGAGCATTCAGACTTGAGGCTTTCCGTGTTGTTTTCGACCATTTCAAGAATTTGTTCAACTGCGTCCGGTGAAATAGAAAATCCGTTTTTCCTGAAGAAGTTTTCAACCCACTGAGGCTTTCTGTTTTCAAACATTTCCCAGAAAATTTTCTTGTGGCTGGAAGGAACTGCGCTTTCAATTTTTTTGTCTATGGAATTTTCTTCGGAAATTAAAACAAGTGTGTTTGGAGAATTTTTAGAAGCCTTTATCCAGGAAACAAGAGATTCAATGTCGCTTTTTTGTTTTATCTGCTCGGCATTTCTAAGTGATATAAAAAGCGCCGGGGAAAAAAGGCTTGCATTTTGAAGCTGGGCTACAATGTCTTCTATTCTTACATCGGCGGCGTAATATTTGTACTGCTCAATCCCGTTGTTTTTCTTTGAGGCTGCATCCCTTAGATTTTCTATTGCTTCGTTTTTTTCACCGGCTTCTGGACCTGTAAAAAGATAGACTTCTGTTTCTGCCATTCTAGTATGTTCTTACAAGTCCAACCATTATTCCTGCAATCTGAACATCTCTTGTGTAAATCGGCTGGAAATCTGGATTTTCTGGCTGAAGACGGATTCTTTCCTCTTCACGGTAGAATCTTTTTAATGTGATTGCGTTGTTTACAACGGCAACAACAATCTGTCCTTCGGTGGCGATTTCTGCCTGTTCAATTATCGCAAGATCGCCGTCAAGAATTCCTGCGTTTGCCATGCTTGCGCCGCGGACGTGAAGGGCAAAATAGCTTTTTCCCGGACGCACAAAAGGCTCTGCGATGTTTACATAGCCGTCAAGATTTTCCTCGCAAAGAAGAGGCTTTCCTGCGGCTACAGTTCCAAGCAGAGGAATTTTTGCCAAGAACGGCTTTGTTTCTCTTACAAGCCCATCGTCTTTTAAGACACGGATTGAGCGTGAGCGTTTCTGGCACTGTGAAAGGTAGCCCTTTTTCTGGCAGGCGGCGATATGGTCTTGCACGGCTCTAAGTGAAATCCCGAAGTTTTCTCCAATTTCGCGTACAGTCGGAGGATAACCATTTTCTTCTGTAAAGCGCGCGATAAATTCCAAAACTTCCTTTTGCCGGTCTGTAAGATTTTTCATTGGCTACTCCTCTTCAAATTTCGCTTCAAAAAGTTTGAAGATAGCTTCGGCAGCTTCTTTCTCGTCCGAACCTTCAGCCTTCAGAGTTATATTTGTGTTATATCCAGCCGCCATTGTGATAACACCCATTATTGACTTGGCGTTTACGGTGGTCGAGTCTTTTTCGAGGATTATTTCTGATGAAAACTTGTTTGCTGTCTGGGCAATCAATGCTGCAGGTCTTGCGTGGATTCCTGCGCGGTTTCTAACTGTAAGAATTTTTTCTGTCACAGTGGCACTTCCTTTGTTTTTATTTTTTGGACTCAATAAGAGTCTTCTTTTCCATAGTAATCTCTCTGGGCGGCTCCAGTTTCTATCCAACGTAAAATATTCTGGTTGAATTCCTGCGCGGAATAATAGCCCATAGTCTTTAGTCTTTCATTCATTGCGGCGGCTTCAATTATAATTGGAAGATTTCGTCCCGGCTTTACAGGAATTTCTATAATCGGAATTTTTACGCCCAAAAGATCTATAAAAGCTCCCTTTGTTCCGATTCTGTCATAAACTTTTGTTTGGTTCCAGGCTTCAAGTTTTATGACCATCTGCACTTCTTTTTGCTCACGGATTGCGCCGACTCCATAAAGTTGCGCGATGTTTATAATTCCAAGCCCGCGGATTTCCATGTGATGGCTTATAAGTTTGTTTGCTCCCTGCCCGATAATTGAGTTTCCGTTTACGCATCTTATTTCAACAATGTCGTCCGCAACAAGACGATGTCCGCGCTCAACAAGCTCAAGCGCAGTTTCACTTTTTCCAACGCCGCTTTCTCCGATAAGAAGAATTCCAACGCCGTAAACTTCTACAAAAACTCCGTGGAGCGTTTTTCTTGGAGCGAAAATATTTGAAAAAACTCTTAAAAGCCGCTGTGAAAAATCCGTTGAAATCAAGTCAGTCTGAAGAACCGCGCATCTTGAAGATTCCGCGACTGAAAGAAAAAATTCTGAAGGCTCAATGCTGTGGCTAAAAACTATGCAGGGCATTTCATAAGTAAAGAATTTTTTTATAAGATCGAAATTTCCTTCAGATTCAAGCTTTCCAAGATAAGCGGATTCTCCTCTTCCAAAAAGCTGGACGCGCTCATAAGCAAAAGATTCGTAAAATCCGGAAATTGCAAGTCCCGGGCGGTTTATGTCGGAAACAGTTATTTCCCTGTAAAGTCCGGATCTTCCCGCGATGCACTTCATGTTCAGCGAGTCCTGGCCTTTTAAATCCAAGTCAAGAAGGTCTAATACAGTTATCTTTTTTTCCGACATATATATAGTATACAACGATGAACAAACAAACTCAATATGGAATGGACAATGAAAAACGAAAAAACTGAAACTGAATGGTTTGAAAACGAAGATTTTTGGCTGAATTACGGTCCGATTATGTTTGACGGGCAGCAGTGGGCGCAGGCGGCAGGAATTGCAAAAAGCGTGATGAATCTTGCAAGACTTTCTGAAGGAAATTCCGTGCTGGATGTGTGCTGCGGACCTGGAAGAATCAGCGTGGAACTTGCTCTTCTTGGGCTGAACGTTACCGGTGTTGACATAACTCAGCCGTTTTTGGATGCGGCATCTGAAACTGCGCAAGACGAAGGTGTCCAGATTGAATTTATAAACAAGGACATGAGAGTTTTTTCTTCACGCAAAAAGTTTGATGCCGCCGTGAACATTTACAATTCTTTTGGCTACTGCGACAGAATTAGCGACGACATAAAAATCTTAAAAAAAGTGAATGCAGCCCTTAAAAAAGGCGGAACTTTTGTGCTTGAATGCATAAGCCGCGAGACTGCCGTAAAATATTTTACAGAAGGCGAATGGTTCGAGCGCGCCGGAATGACAGTTCTTACGGAATTCAAAGTGCAGGGCGCATGGGAAGGCTTGGTTTCAAAATGGATTCTGATTGGCAAGGACGGAAAACGAATTGAGCACGAATTTGTCCAGCGCCTTTATTCCGCCGCAGAGCTGCGCGACATTCTTTGCAAAGAGTGCGGATTTTCTTCTGCGCAGGTTTTAGGAGGATTTTGCGGCGAGCCTTACGACCAAAACGCCAAAACAATGGTTATTGTGGCAAAAAAATAATATAAGGCATATAGATTCTTTGATTTCTCTGGAGAATTAAGTGTATTCTTCAATTTTTATGCAAAATTTTCAAGAATATTGAATATTCTAGGAGAATAAGATGTATTCTTGCATTTTTATACATTTTACAGAAGAATATTAAATATTCCAGAAGAATACATGATATTCTTGTAGAATTTCTCATATTCCTGAAGAATTTCTTTTATTCTTGAGTTTTTAGACGTATTCTTGAGAATTTCCTCCTGTTTTAGTTGTTTTTATGCGATTCTATGCTTATCTTTTATTCATAAGGAAAATTTATTTTTTCAGCTTAAAAAACTAAGAAGGGGGCAAAGAATGGGAGAAACATTCGCGCAGAAACTGAGCGATGCAAGGCTTATGGTGTCTGGCATCAGGGCGCACACGGAGGAGCTTGCCAAGGTGAGCTTGGGAGAAGAGCAGGCTGTTCAAATTGAAGAAATGGTCAATGGAATCCGCGAGCTGGACAGCAAGCAGGAAAAGCTAAAGGCCGATCTTAAGTCTTGCACCGCTGAGCTTACTGAAAAGACGAAGCTTTTAAGCAAAGAAGTTCTTGATGCAAAAAGGCGTGTTAAGCTTACGATTCCGCAGTCGGGCTGGAAGGAATTCGGCATTGCAGACAAGAAGTAGCTTTATTCCGGCTTAAGTTTTGAAGCCTCTGTGTATTGTATAGGTCTAAAAAAGGTTATAAAATACGGACTTATATTTTTACACGGAGGCTTTTTTTATGGAAGGCGATATTACAGCCCGGATGGGAAATCTTGTTATTCAAATCGGAGTTTTGCTTTTTGCTGTCCGCTTTTTTGGATTTCTTGCTAAGAAAGCTAGAATTTCATCAGTTCTTGGCGAGCTGATTGCCGGTGTTGTTATTGGGCCTTACGCTTTGGGAGCAATTCCGCTTCCTGGATTTCCGTCTGGAATTTTCAGTTTGAATTCTGTTTCGCTTGCTGTAACTCCTGAGCTTTACGGCTTTTCTACCGTGGCTTCTGTTATCTTGCTTTTTGCTTCCGGCCTTGAAACTGACCTTGCGCTTTTCTTGCGCTATTCACTTGCTGGCGGCGTAATTGGTCTTGGCGGAGTTGTTGCTTCGTTCCTTTTGGGCGATGTTGCCGGAATGATGGTTTTTGGCTGCGGAATAATGGATGTAAGATGTCTTTTCCTTGGAATTATGTCCACCGCTACTTCTGTAGGAATTACGGCGCGCATTTTGTCTGATAAAAAGAAGATGGATTCTCCGGAAGGCGTTACGATTCTTGCCTCTGCTGTTTTTGACGATGTTCTTGGAATTATTCTTCTTGCTGTAGTAATGGGAATTGTCGCGGCTTTGAGTTCCGAAGGTGGACAGGTTTCAATTGACGGTGTTAAGATTCTTTTGATTGCGGCGCGCGCTTTTGGAATATGGCTTGTGTTTACTGCTGCGGGTCTTGTGTTTTCAAAGAAAATTGCAAAGTTCCTAAAGCTCTTTAAGCATTCTTATGATTTTTCGATTTGCGCTTTGGGAATTGCGTTGCTTCTTGGAGGCTTCTTTGAAAAGCAGGGACTTGCGATGATTATCGGCGCGTACATTACAGGACTTTCGCTTTCTGCAACAGACATTGCGGCGATTATTCAGGAAAGAATCCACGGACTTTACAAATTCTTTGTTCCGCTGTTTTTTGCTGTAATGGGAATGATGGTGAATATGCGCGAGCTTATGTCCAAGGATGTTCTTGCATTCGGCGCGTTCTACACTTTGCTTGCGGTTATGGCGAAAGTTGTTGGCTGCGGACTTCCTGCCTTGGGATTCGGTTTTAACTTGAAGGGAGCTTTGAGAATTGGCTGCGGAATGATTCCTCGTGGAGAAGTTGCTCTTATTATTGCTGGAATCGGTCTTACAGCTGGAATCCTTGACGAGCAGATGTTCGGCGTTGTTATTCTTATGACGCTTGTTACAACTTTGTTTGCGCCTCCTCTTATTTCTGCATCTCTTTCTATAAACGGAAAGGGAACAAAAAAAGAAGCGCGCTCAACAGATAACGTTGCGTTTACCTGGGACTTTGGTTCTGATGAAATTGCAGACCTTGTAATTGACATTTTCCTTAAGGATCTTAGAAGCGAAGGTTTTTATGTTCAGATGATGAATATTTCCGATGGAATTTCTCAGGCAAGAAAAGATGGAATTTCTCTTTCAATTACAGAAACTGAATCTGTTGTAAAAATTGAAACAAGCGCGGAAGATTCAGGTTTTGTAAAAAACGCGATGTACGAAGTTTTAATTCGACTTGGAAATCTTGTTCAGGATTTAAAGGAAAACTATGTTCCTGAAAAAATAAATTTTTTTGATCAGAGCGAAGTGAGCCGCACAAGTTCCGACATCCTTAAGCTTTTTGCGCCGGACGCTGTTTCTGTGGATTTGAAGGGAACTACAAAAGAACAGATTCTTCAGGAAATGGTTATGCTTCTTGCAAATTCCGGGGCTGTGCGCAACTGGGAGACTGTTCTTGCTGATGTTCGTGAGCGTGAAAATATTATGAGCACTGGAATGCAGCACGGAGTCGCTTTCCCGCATGGAAAATCTGACGCTGTTACCCACACTTGCGTTGCCTTGGGAATTAGCCGCAATGGAGTGGACTTTGATTCTCTTGATGGAGAAAAGTGCAAGGTGTTTGTTATGATTGTTTCGCCGAAAAAAACTTCTTCGCCGCATATGCTTTTGCTTTCTTCTATGAGCTACATTCTGCGTGATGAAAAAAATGTTGAAGAGCTTTTGAAGTGTCCTGACGCAAAATCTCTTTTTGAAAAGATGAAGGAATTTGCCGCGCGGAAAAATAATTCTTAAAGGAAAAAAGTTTTTGCAGTTGATTCTGCATTTTTTGTTTTTCTTAAGCAATAAAGTGTTTGTTAGAAAAAATCAGACTGTCTAGTAAAGTAAAATTTATTAGGCAGTTTTTTTTGCGCAAATAAAAAGAGGACTTTATGGCAGAAGAAATCAATGATGAGTTTTATTCAGTTCCAGAATCGGAAGAAGAAAATACTTTGGATTCTGATGAAGTTCTGCAGGCGGCAAAAAAGACGTTTGGCATTTCATATTTTTTTCCGTGGCAGAGAATTGTAATTGCAAATATTTTGGATTCGGCAAATCCAGGAAATGACATTTTAAAAGATGATGTCTGCTCGAACGGGCGGCAGATTGTTTTGCTTCCGACAGGAGCTGGAAAATCGCTTTGCTTTCTTGCTCCGGCTTTGCTTTTAGATAAACCTACGCTTGTTATCTATCCTTTGCTCGCGCTTATTTCAGATCAAAAAAGAAGAATGGATGAAGGCGGTCTTGACTGCGTTGTGTTTCGTGGCGGACAGACTGATTTGGAGCGTGAAGAAAATTTTATGCGCATAAAGAACGGCGCAAAAGTGATAATTACAAATCCAGAGGCGTTGCAAAATAAAAATCTTTTGGAGCGGCTTTGTTCATTTGGAATTGTTCACATTGCAATTGACGAGGCTCATTGTGTAAGCGAGTGGGGCGATTCTTTTAGGCCTGCGTATTTAAATCTTGGAAAAGTTATAAAGAAAATTAATCCGCCTGTTGTAACCGCTTTTACTGCGACTGCTTCGGAAAATGTTCTTTCAAGAGTTTCTGAAGTTCTTTTTGATGGAGAAGCAAAAATTGTAAGAAGTGAAAGCGACCGTCCGAACATTCACTATCAGGTTATAAAATGCTATGCGAAAAAGCGGACTGCCTTTTTACTTGCACTTACGGAACAAAAGCCGCTGATTATTTTTTGTGGAACTCGTGCAAAATCGGAAGACATGGCAAGAGAACTTTCTGCTTACTGCGGAAACGACAAAGTGAAATTTTATCATGCCGGAATGAGTCGTGAAGAAAAGAAAAAAGTTGAAAAATGGTTTTATCCAAAAGACGATGCAATTTTGTGCTGTACTTGCGCTTTTGGAATGGGAGTGGACAAGAAAAATATCCGCACTGTCATTCATTTGGAACCAAGTCCAAGCGCGGAATCTTATATTCAGGAAGCTGGTCGCGGCGGAAGAGATGGAGAAATTTCAAATGCGATATTGCTTTGGAGTTTTTATGACCATAAAAAATTTTCAGCAATAAAAGAAAACGACAGAAGAAAAGTTATGCAGAAATTTGCAGAAAGCAAAACTTGTCGCCGTCAAATTTTATTGGACGCTTTAGGCGGGGAACAGGCTGCGTGCGATGGCTGTGATGTTTGCTCTGGAAAATCAGATAAAAAAATTGCGCCTGATGCAAAAATTGTCATGGAGCTTGTAAGAAAAAATCCAAACCGTTTTACTCAAGATGAATTGAATCAAGAAGCAATGATTGCCTTGAATAAAACAGCTGGGAAAAATTGTTCAGTGAATATTTATGAGCATTCAGATATGGATGAAATTATAAGCCAGCTTAAGATGCAAAAAATCATCCGTATAAGAAAGTTTCCGTTTAAAGGCCTTATTGCTCCTGCTCGCCAAAATTTAAAGTTGTGTTTTCGCCAGTTATTGCGAACCAAGCGGAATGATTTTCAATCCAGTATTTTTTGAAAACATGGAGAATTTCCTGAGCTGTAGTTCGCTTGATTTGCTCTAGTTGCTTTAAGTCATAGTCAATGTCGTTGAACTGAATCAAGTTGTAACCCATTATTGAAGCTAATCCTGCGCTGGTTTGCTGGCTTTGGTAAGTTTGATTTATATACGAATTTTTGTAGCCTTCCAAATTTTGTTCAATTGTTGAAAATTCATAGCTTCCGTCCGCATTTGTTTTTTCTACGATTTTGTCATTTGACATATAATTTCTTGCTTCCGTCATGGCTTTTTCAAAATTGATGAAATCAGAAACTTTAAATAAATGCTCAATTCCATAAGGTGCTTTTGAGCCAATGACGTAACTCTGCGGAGAATAGCAAATTCCGTAGTGTTCCCTTACAACATTAAAAAGAATATCTGTGTAAATGTTTCCTGCAAGCACGCATGGAATAAAATCTGGCTCAGTGTTTGCAGGCGAAGCGAAGACTTTTGTAATGTATGCAGTTCCTTCTGCTGACGGATGCCGAAGAGTGACCGGCGCATTTTTTTTGATGCTGATTGGTTGTATGATTTTTCTTTTTGTTTCTTCGTTTGAAAATTTTAATTTTCCAATTGTGCTGTTCAGTTTTTTAATTAAAAAGTCTGAATCGATTTTTCCAGAAACAACAACTGAAAAATTTCCATTTGCCAAAAGTTCTTTGTGATATTTTTTTAAATTTTCTATTGTAATATTTTTTATTGAATCAGGAGTTGCAAAAGTTTTTGCTTCGTAAGGATGGTCTTTGTAAAGTTCATTTGAAATTGTGAAAGCTAAGAAAGATTCCGGGTCGTTGAAAATTCCTTGTATTCTTTGGCGCAAAGCATTGATTGTGTTTTCATATTCATTTTGCTTGAATGCAGGATTTAAAAATCCGTCCAGAAAAACTGGAAGTATTTTTTCAATATGCTTGTCCATTGCATTTAAGTAAAGAGCGCTTCCGGAAAGTTTTGAAAAATATCCTATGCTGGAATTTGTGTCGTATGAAATTTCTGTACGCTTTTTGTACGAAAACTTTTTGGAAGAATCCGCCATAAAAGAGAATAATGTTGTTTCCATTCCTGATGTTTCTGGTGTAAGTTTTTCAACTCCGCCCGGACAAAGAATCGCAATAGAAATAATTTTATCGCTTGTGTTGTTTATGTAAATAGGAATTTCGTTTTTAAGTTTTTTAATTTCAATATTCCGTTTTGAAATTTTATTTTCAGTTTTGCTAGATTGATTTTCTTGCGGAATGTAAATATTTTTTTCTTCTGTAAATTTAAAATTTGAATTTTGAACTGGTTCTTTTAATTCAAACTGTTTTTCCTGCCACCATCTTTTTTCATCGGAACGGACTTCATAGAATCCTTCGCTTTCGAAATCTTTTTTTGTGCTGTTGTAAATTTCAGGATTTAAAAGAACGCTTACGAGAGGTTTTTTACCCGATATATATTTTTCTATAATTCTTTTTACATCGTCCTGCGTAACTTTTGAAAGGTTGTCATAGTAGTTGAAAAAATATTCTGCATTTGTATTTGTCCACCAGCTTCGGATGCTTGTTAAAAGTTCTGACGGAGTTTCTGTTGCTTGTGTCTGACTGTCTTTTAATTGCTCTATGATTTTTGACTTGTATGATTCTGTAAAGAATTTTTTTTCATTTGCAATTTTCGGAATAATTGAATTTTGAATTTCTAAAAGAATTTTTTCTGCTCGTTCTGGAAGCAAATTTTCCGGCTCTGTTACAATTGTTCCGAATTCAAAAAGTCCGTTTGCCCTTACTGTGGCATACTGCGCCCATGAATTGTTGAAGTCTGGAATTTTAAATTCTGGATTTTTATAAAGTGACTGAATGTACTTTCCGTTTGGCTCTGACAAAAGATACATAAGATAATCCGCGGCGTAAGTGTCTTGCAAATCAAAATCTGCGTCTGGACCTCTAAACTGGATCATAATCTGCGCAAGTTCCCTTGTGATCTTGTCAAAAGGCATTACACAAAATTGTGTGCTTGCAAAAGGCTCTTTTCTTTGCTGAGCTGAAGGTTCTATTTTTGAATCGTTGTTGCTCCAAGTTCCGAATATTTTTTCTGCAAGCTTGAAAGTTTCTTCAGGTTGAATGTCTCCGCCAATAAAAAGAGCGGCGTTTTTTGGAATGTAATATTTTCCTTTTATTTCTTTTAGCTGAGTTGAATTTGCATTTCTTACAGCGTCAAATGAACCGCCTGAATCAAGTTTGTATGGCGCATCAGGGAAAAGTTTTTTGTTTAAGTAGCTATAAAAGATTTTTGATGGATCTGATTTTCCGCCTTCAATTTCCGAAAGCACAACTTTTTTTTCATTTTCAAGTTCCTGTTCATTAAGAAGAGGAGAGCGAACCGCCGCATTCCAAAATGCAAGTCCTTCTTCAAGTTTGTTTGAAGGTACTGTGAAAAAATAATTTACATGGTTTATTCCTGTTGTTCCGTTCCAGCTTGCAACTCCAAGATTAGAAAGAGCCCTGTTCACTGATGCCGCATCTTTGTAAAGTTTGTTTCCCTTGAACATCATGTGCTCATACAAATGAAAAAGTCCTGCGGTCTGCGGAGTTTGTGTTATAGCTCCGGCGCGTATTGCAATCTCAATATAGACCAGTGGAACTGTGTGATTTTCTGCGGCAAAAACTGTAAGGCCGTTTTCCATTTTGTATTCATATAAATTTTCGACTGGAGTTTTTTCGGCGTGAATAAAATTCAGTGTAAATAAAAATACAAATAATGAAATAATCTTAATAATTTTTTTGTTTTGTTTCATAAGTTTATTTCACTGAATTTTTGCTAGATTTTCAAGAGTGTTTGATTTTGCACAGAATAATTTTTTATTATGAAATAAAAATGCCGTGGCGACATTTTTATTACCACGGCGTTTTTGTTTTAAACCACTTTGTATCCAGCCTTTTTTACTGCGTCTGCAATTTTTTTGTCATCGATTTCTTTTGAAAGTTTTAAGACGACTTTTCCTGTTTCATGGTCTGCTGTGGCTTCTTCAACTCCCTTTATTTTTTCAAGAGCTTCTTTTACGTGCGCCTCGCAATGTCCGCACATCATTCCTTCAACTTTTATAGTTTTTTCAATCGTTGACATAGTAACCTCCTCTTGTCTTTTTAAAGATTGAAATTTATTTTCTGATTTTGAAAATTTATACGGCTTAAAGAAATTCAGTCTGAGCGCATTTGTTACAACGCAGAAACTTGAAAGGCTCATTGCCGCCGCCGCAAACATTGGATTTAAACGCAGCCCGAATGCCTTGTAGTAAACTCCTGCCGCAAGCGGAATTCCTGCAATGTTATAGAAAAATGCCCAGAATAAATTTTCATGAATATTTTTCAATGTTGCCTTGCTAAGCCGGATTGCCGCCGGAACATCTAGCAATGAATTTTTCATAAGAATAACTTGCGCGGAATCGATTGCAATGTCGCTGCCTGCTCCAAGTGCGATTCCGATGTCTGCGCTTGCAAGTGCCGGTGCGTCATTTATCCCGTCTCCAGCCATCGCAGTTTTTCCTTTTGATTTCAAAGTTTCAATTGTCTTTGCTTTTCCATCTGGAAGAACACCTGCGATAATTTTTTCTATGCCGGCATTTTTTGCGATTGCCTGCGCCGTTTTTTCATTGTCGCCTGTAATCATAACCGGAGTTACAGACATTGCCTTTAGCTGCGAAACCGCCTGCGCGCTGTCATCTTTTATTTTGTCCGCAACGCAAATCATTCCAAGAATTTTATTTTCCTTTGCGAATACGAGCGGTGTTTTTCCTTCGGAAGAAAACAAAGCTGCTTTTTCTTTTATTGATGAAATATCTGCATTTTTTTCTATAAATGCTAAATTGCCTGCAAAAAATTTTTCTCCTTTGATTGTGCATGAAATTCCATTTCCCGGAAGCGAAACAAAATTTTGTGTTTCAATAAGTTCTTCATTGGTAAAAGTGGAATTGCTATAAAATTTTACAACAGCTTTTGCAAGCGGATGTGAACTTTTTGATTCAAGCGACGCTGCAATTTTCACCAAGTCTTTTTCTGAAATATCATCTGCCGCAACAATGTCAGTCACTTCCGGCTCGCCTTTTGTTATTGTTCCTGTTTTATCTAGCGCGACAATTTTTATTTTTCCGGTTTCCTCAAGAGATGTTGCGGTTTTAAAAAGAATTCCATTCTTTGCTCCGACTCCGTTTCCGACCATTATGGCTACTGGAGTTGCGAGTCCCAATGCGCACGGACAGCTTATAACAAGGACGGAAATTGCTCTGGACAATGCAAAGTTGAATTCCGCGCCACAAATCATCCAGACAAAAAATGTTATTGCTGAAATTAAAAGCACGGATGGCACAAAAATTCCGGAAACTTTGTCTGCTGTTTTTGCAATCGGAGCTTTTGTTGCGGAAGCGTCGCTTACAAGTTTTATTATTTGTGAAAGCGCAGTTTCTTCTCCAACACGCAATGCCTTGCATTTTAAAAATCCATTTAAATTTATAGTTGCTGAATATACTTCGGTTTTTGCAGATTTATCGACTGGAATGCTTTCTCCTGTTAATGCTGATTCGTTTACAGAAGATTCTCCTTCAATTACAATTCCATCGACAGGAATATTTTCTCCGGGCTTTACAATAAAAACATCGTCTTTTTTTATTTCGCTTATTGGAATTACAATTTCTTTGCCTTCACGTATGACTGTTGCATTTTCAGGTTTTAGCTTTATGAGATTTTTTAAGGCGTTTGTAGTTTTTCCTTTTGAAATGGATTCAAGCATTTTTCCTACAGTGATGAGAGTTACAATCATTGCAGCTCCTTCAAAATAGAAATTGTCCATGCATTTCATTACGCGCAGCTCATCACCTTTTAGAACCGCATCAGTCATGTTAAAAAGAACCAGTGTGCTGTACGCAAATGAAACTCCGCTTCCAAGTGCAACGAGTGTGTCCATGTTTGGAGTTCCGTGGATTAGTCCTTTAGTTCCACTTATAAAAAATTTTCTATTGATGAATAAAATTATAATTGTAAGTAAAAGCTGAACAAGCCCCATTGCAACATGGTTTCCGTTGAACCAAGCAGGCAGCGGAAAGTTCAGCATCATGTGGCCCATGCTGAAATACATGAGAAGCAAAAGAAAAACCAATGAACTTATTAAGCGGCTTTTTAAATTTTTTAATTCTGAGTTTTCCAGCAAAAGTTCTTGCTCTTCTGGTTTGCTTGTTTTTTCACTGCCTGAAATTTTTGCGCCATATCCTGCTTTTTCAACGGTCTGAATTATGCTTTGTGCGGAAGCAGTTCCTTCCACGGACATTGAATTTGTAAGAAGGCTTACAGCGCAAGATTCCACGCCTTTTACTTTTGTTACTGCCTTTTCAATTCTAGCTGAACAAGCGGCGCAGCTCATTCCTGAAATAAGAAATTTTTCCATTCAAACCTCCATTGCTTACGGACAAAAGCCAAGAATGAAATTTCCTTTCTATTATGGGATAGTTTTTATAAATTTATATCCTGCGCTTTCAACAGCAGATTTGATTTCTTCGTCTGAAATATTTCTGCTTGCCTCTAAGACCGCAGTTCCATTTTTGAAGTTTACTTTTTTTACAGAAAGCTCTTCGATTTTATTCAGTGAATTCCATAGCTTTTTGGCGCACTCTGAACATTTCATTCCTTCTGTAAAAACTGTCTTTTTTTCAACAACAGGATTTGCAAGGTGTTTTTTTTCAACTAAAGTTCCGCTACCTCCTCCACAGCAAGAACTTTCGCCTTTGAAATGCTTTATTGAATTTTTTAAGGCAAACACAAAGATTACAATTATAAATAAAACTAAAATTACGTTTATCATTTTTTTTTCCTAAAGAAAAAAGTTATTTCATAAGTTTTTGAAGTGTGCGGACAAGCTCGTCAACAATTTCTTCGTCGCCGTTTTTAATTCCTTCCGCAACGCAACCTTTTATGTGGCTTGCAAGAAGCTCTTTTGTGAACGAATTAAATGCGGCTTGGCACGCAGAAATTTGAATAAGAATGTCCGTGCAATACGCATCGTTTTGAAGCATTTTTTTTACTCCATTGACCTGACCTTCGATTCTACTGAGCCTGTTTACAAGTTTTCTTAATTCTTCTTCTGGGCGTTTTGTTGTTTTGTTTGCGCAGCATGATTTTTTTTCTTCCATTTCCATAGTTTTCTCCATGTAATAATTTTTTTATTATACTATACCACGCTACTGTATATGTCAATATCTTAGAAAGTCTTGCGAATTATTTTTTAGCGTGAAAATGAATTTTTTTTCGACAATTTAAAATAAAAAATCCCTGCGAAAGTAAAATAAAATTCATTCCGCAGGGACGCATTTTGATGAAAGATTTTTAGTTGTAAATTGGTCTTACTTTTGTAACGTCTTTTATAGCTGCAAGATTTTCCAAAGTTTGCTCTGTAACTTTTCCTGCCACATCAATAATGTTGTATGCAACTTCGCAGCGGTTCTGGTTTACCATTCCTTCGATATTGAGATTTGCTTCTCCAAGAATTGTCGTGAACTGCGCAACAAGTCCAGGCTCATTCTTGTGACTTATGCAAAGCCTTGTTCCGCCGCAAGGAATAGGATTGTCAGTTGTTGTCTTTGGGAAGTTTACGCTGTTCTTGATGATTCCGCGCTCAAGAAAATCACGAAGTTCTTTTACAGCCATTACAGCGCAGTTGTCTTCTGCTTCTGGAGTTGAAGCTCCCAAATGCGGAAGGCAGATTACTTTGTCGCAGGCAATAAGTTCTTCAGCCGCAAAGTCTGTAACCATGCATGAAATTTTTCCGGCTCTGATTGCCGCAAGAACATCTTCATTGTTTACAAGTCCGCCGCGCGCAATGTTTATGAGCTTTACGCCGTTTTTCATGTTCTTGATTGTATTTGCGTTGACGAAGCCTTTTGTGTCTGGAGTTTCAGGAACATGGAAAGTAAGGTAGTCTGCTTTTGCAAGAAGAGTATCCAATGTTTCAGCGTGCTTAACTTGATGATTTAAACTCCAGGCGGCATCTACGGAAAGGAACGGATCGTAGCCGATTACATTCATTCCAAGTTCTACGGCTGTGTTTGCGACTTGCGCTCCAATTGCTCCAAGTCCGATTACGCCTAAAGTTTTTCCTTTTACTTCCTGTCCGATGAAATTTTTCTTTCCTTTTTCAGCAAGTGTTGCGATTTCTGCTCCTTTTCCAGCGAGGGAATTTACCCACTGATTTGCGGCGATTACAGGACGGCTTGCCATAAGAAGTCCGAGGATTACAAGTTCCTTTACAGCGTTTGCGTTTGCTCCCGGTGTGTTGAAAACTACAACGCCTTTTTGCGCAAGGTCTTTTACAGGAATGTTGTTTACGCCTGCTCCAGCGCGGGCAACAGCTTTTATGTTCGGGTCAATTTCCATTGAAAGCATATCGTGGCTGCGAACAAGAATTGCGTCCGGCTTTACGATTTCGCTTGCAATTTCATATTCATCGCGTGGAAAGTTATCAAGTCCAACTGCGCTGATTCTGTCTAGTGTCTGAATCTTAAACATTTTTTTCTCCGTTCTTATTTGTTTTCTTCTGCGAATTTTTTCATGAACTCAACAAGAGCTTTAACTCCGGCCAGTGGCATCGCATTGTAAATTGAAGCTCTCATTCCGCCTACAAGCCTGTGTCCTTTAAGATTTACAAGCCCCGCGGCTTCTGCTTCTTTTACAAACTTTGCATTTATTTCTTTTTCCTTTGCAATGTCGGCTTCGTCTTTTGAGCCTGTTGAATATTTTGTGAGGAACGGAACATTCATGAGAGAGCGGCTTCCTTTTTCTGCTGTGGCGTGATAGAAATCGCTTGAGTCAAGATAGTCGTAAAGATAGTTTGCTTTTTCAACATTAAGCTTGTGAATTCCTGCAGCTCCTCCATTTTTTTCAATCCAGTCAAGAACTTTTCCGAGAACGTAAATTGTGTAGCAAGGCGGAGTGTTGTACATGCTTCCGTTGTCTGCGTGAGTTTTGTAGCAAAGCATTGTCGGTGTTCCTTCGCGCGGAGTTTCTGTAATCAAATCTTCACGGATTATAACAAGCGTAACTCCAGCTGGAGCAAGGTTTTTCTGCGCGCCTGCAAAAAGAAGTCCGAACTTTGAAACATCAAGCTCTTCGCTCAAAACACAGGATGAAATGTCTGCAACAAGCGGAATTTTTCCTGTGTCCGGAATATACTCGTAGTGGGTTCCCATTATTGTGTTATTGAAGCATATATACGCATAGTCGTAGTCGCCTTCAATTTTTTCAACATGCGGAATGTAAGAATAATTTTTGTCTTCACTTGAAGCGATTATGTCAACTTTTATTCCAAGATGTTTTGCTTCTGCCGCCGCCTTTTTTGCCCAGACTCCAGTCTGAATGTAAGCTGCTTTTCCTGTGTGGATTCCAAGGTTTTCTGCGACCATTGCAAACTGTGTTGAACCGCCTCCCTGTAAAAAAAGGATTTTGTAGTTTTCGGGAACTTTCATGAGCTTGCGGACTTGGGATTCCGCCTGGTCAATTATAGCCTGATATGTGCTTGAGCGGTGGCTCATTTCCATTACTGACTGACCGCTTCCGTTGTAGTCAAGCATTTCCGCCGCGCATTCTTTTAAAACTTCTTCCGGCAAGCAAGATGGACCTGCGCTAAAATTGTATACTCTTGACATTCTGTACCCCTTTTAATTTAATTTGTGAGAAAAATCACAATGATTTTACTGTAATTTACTTAATTTTATAAGAAAAAAGAAGGTGTTTCCATTGAAATTTAGCCAAGGCTTACAAAAATTGCCAGAATTTGCTGATTTTACGCTGAAAATCGCCTTTATGTGAGAAAAATCACAATATTTTGGCGTTTTTTGCTTTGTAAACGATTTGTCATTGCCACGCTTGACACGGCAATCTGTTGTAATTTTCAAAGTGTTAGTTATTTGCGGATTTTGCTCAGCCGTTCGTTGCGTTTCTTTTCGATATATTCCTTGAGCGTCTGCTTTATGTGGTCAAGCGGAAGTTTATATTCGCGGCTGGACATTGTAGGAAATTTCCTGAAAAGGCTTTCTTCGTTGCGCTGCCTGCGTGAGAATTTTTCAAGCCGTTCCCTCATTTTTTCGCTTGCCTGAATTGAGCCGGATTCTATTCTAGCTTTTACAGACTGAATCATTGTGTGCAAGTTTGTGTCTGCAAACCAAGATTCGCTTCCGTATTTTTCCTTGAGCTGCTCGCCAAACATCTTGAGTTTTTCCATTGTCTCGCTGAATTTTACAAGCCGCTTTATCGTGAAAATCACATCGATTCCGAGAATTGTACTGAACGCATAGTAAATTGAAGGAATGAACGGCTGAATTTTGGGAGCAAAAATCAAGTTTACGGCTATTGGATGCAGAAAATGCTCAAGCGCAACTCCGCCAAGTCCGAAAGCGCATGAATTTAAAAGACAGATTCTTCCATTTAAATTGAATTTATGTGCTGAATAGTCCCACCATTTTGTGTGGAAAATAGTTTCCAAAAGCCAGCTTGAAAAATACTCCAGAATAGAGGCTAAAATTGCGGATGCCACAAAAAGCCTGAACCAAGTTTCACGCCAAGGATAAATTCCAAAAAGAATTATAAGCGCGCCGAATCCGTAAATAGGGCAAATCGGACCGTGCAGCATTCCGCGTTTTTCGATTTTTCTGTAAAGTGAAGAAACCCAGATTTCCTCGCAAATCCATCCGACAAAAGAATAAAAAATAAAAAGCAAAAAAAGATGCTGGCTGTCAATTAAAGGCATATTTATCTGATTCATTTTTTCCTCATAGAATCTTTAAAAAATTTTATGCGCACAAAAGTCTGCTGAACTGCTCTACAAGCCTGTTGATTTCGTCAATTCCCTTGTCGTCAGACTGAAGTGTAAAAAGTTCTCCTTCGCCGCTCTTGGGATTTTGCACTACAGCTTGCTTGCGTTCCAAAAGCCTTCGATTTAAAAAGTCGTTTATTCCGGCGCAGAACCATTTTGAAATTCCCGGAATTTGCTCTTTTGTAATTTTTATTTTTTCCAAATTCAAAAGGCATTCAAGCACGATTTCAGTCTGGGATTCGAGCTTTTCATTTTCTTCCTTTATAATCTGCGCGGTTTTTATGTCGAAATATTTCTGGCTTTCCACAAAAGTGTAAATTTGAAACAGCGGAGCTTTTTCGTGCATTTTTACGTAGCGGCTCACGATTCCTTTTAGGACTGTTTCAACAGGATATTTTTTTGCCACGTTTTCAATTTCGGCTGGAATAAATGAAATGCTTTTTAAATATTCGGCGCAGGAAGAAGTTGTCTGCTCGATTATGTCGCTGCGGCTTTCAAAGTGATTGTAAAGCGATGCCTTTTTTATTCCAAGCGATTCGGCTATGTCAGAAAGACTTGTTCCGCCCGCGGACTTATAAAACGCTGTGTCCAAAAGAGATTTTATAATGCTTTCCTTTGTGATTTTTTCCGACATATAAACCTCGCTTAATTACTAACGCTCGTTAGTCTAAATCAACTTGCGATTTTTGTAAAGAGGAAGAAGTGATGAATTTTTTATTTTATGGCAAGTATATTTTACGAAGCAAAGATAATAGCATTTTTTTATTTATTTTGGCACAAGCTTTAATTTCCTCTGAAAATAAACATCGTACTGTTTAATAGTACAACGGTTGTTTTCTAAGCATAACATTGATGTGCATGGATGCGGAAAATCTTCACCTTTCCCCGTTCATCTTTTCAATTTCCTCAATCGGTTTGGCGGTCAGCTCGCACCAGGCGGGACGGAAGCCGCTTCTGATTGCGTTTCGGGCGGAGACGATGTTTGACCAGGCGCAGCAGTAGAAAGGAATTTTTCCGCGCCGCAGAGTTTCTTTTGCAAGTTCCATTGTGAGGGCGGAGGCGATTCCCTTTCGCCGGAAGCCGGGAAGAACGTCAACGCCAATCTGCCACATCGTGTCGCAGTCCGCGGAACAGCCTGCAAGTCCGACGGGTTTTTTAGAGTCCGAATCGAAGGCGGCTACCGCAAGCACGTCAAGATTTTTTCTGTCCGCGCAGAGAGCGTTGCTCCATTCGTCAACGTAAAGGTTCTGAAAATCGCGCGGCTCAAGGATTTTTGTGACGAAGGCGTTTCTGTTCTTGCCGGATTCAGTTTCCGAAAAAAGCTTGTTCACGTCGGGCAGCCAGTATTCCGCCATAAAGCACACGTCGAATCCGAGCGGACGCAGGTTTTGGGAAAGCACGTGCGTATTCGGAGTTTCAAAGCAGTGGTACCACACGAAGGACGAAATGTATTCCTCAACGGTTGCGCAGAGTTCGGGCGAGCAGGATGCGACAATGTTGTTTCCGTAGCTCACAAGGTCTGCGGCGAACGGAAGCTTGAGGTAACGGCGTGCGTCCGCATTTTCCTTTGAGATTACGATTTTGTTTTTGCTCATAAGAAAATCTTCCGCGCAGCAGTTCATGTCGATTGCCGACTGTCTCATTGCGGTTTTTAGAATCTGTTCGTCCGTGAGCTTTTGCGGCATATAAACCTCGCTGACAGGTGTTTTCCGTCAGTTTAAATAAATTTTTCCGCCTTTGCAACGTTAAGAACGCTTCTGTTTGTGGCTGGCAGTGTTTTTGTGATGCAGTTGCAGTTCTGTAAAATAGATTTTTGTCCTTGTGCACCGAACAAAATCATATTTTTATCAATTTAGTACGTTTGAACCGTATAAGTTGCGTTTTTTTTCGGTTTGGTCTATTATAACAGTATGATAGCAAGTGGAGCGATTCCTTATGTAGAAGAATCGAAGTTGCTGAAACAATCTGTTTATTCCTAAGTTTCTTTAGAATGAATCAATCAGATAATTCATTTTCGATTAAATCTTCTGCCAGATTTTTATAGTCCAGATTTTCTATTCCATTTTCACCTGATTCAATTTGTTTTGCAAGTTTACTGGAATAATATTTATCCATGGCCTCCCGCAAATCTATTTTTAATGTTGCCGCAAGATAATTAATAATATCTGTTTCGAGATTCTGTTTATAAATTTCAGTTAAATCTTTTGAATTTGTCATTTATTTTCAACCAAATAGGATTTTTCGAATTTTAAAACAGCAGTAAGAACTTCCTGATTTACGATGCAGATTTGGTCATTCATTTTATAATATCTTAATTCTTCTATGGTTCTGTTTTTATCCCATAAACCTCGGATATACATATCCACTGTTTTCATTGTCATTGGCAACGTTGCCGATTATCCTATCATAGGCTTCATTCAGACTGACGCCCTTTCTGCATGAACATACAAAATCAAGCCATTTTTCATTCTCATTGTCGAACCTTAAAATTCTGCACTGTGAAAAATCTTCAGTCAGCGTATAAACATTTACGGTTGGTTTTCCGTTATACCGGGCTGATTTTCTAAAAGCCCATTTTTCAGCCTGATTCTGGTAAGTTGTGACATAAAATCCTCTTCCAAAATCCAAATAGTTTTTAGAAAAAGAAACGTCAGGAGCCTGAATTTCCTTGTTGGAACCGTGAAAAACTGTCATACAGCGATTCCTTTTTCACGTACAAAATCAGAAATATCTTCGACTAAAGCCATTTCCCCCTGCGTATGAAGCACATCGTAATATTTTATGATATAATCGTCGAGGATTTTCGTTTTGTTCAATGTATGATAAACATCGGCAGGTGTCATGTGCCATTTTTTAGCAAGCTGATGTATCATAAAAATTGAAAATTCCATCTCAGTTTTTTTGCACATACCGCACCTCCAAAAATATTCTTCTATAAGATAGCATAATTCTTACAAAAAATCGACGATTTTATGAAAATGAGTTTGTCAAAGTACTCATTAGAATCAGTCACTGCGGAAATTTTTGAAAATATAGTCTACAATGAACTATAATTGACTGGCTGCTTGAGCCTCACAGTTAGGATTGTTTTCTTCTATAAATTCTTCACCATCGCCTCGCTGTTTTTGTGCCAGCCAATTGCCTCGTAGAGTTTTCGGCCGTCATCGGTTGCGTCTAGGCTGATTTCTGTAACGCCGCGTTCTTTTGCTTCGTCAACAAGAAGCTCAATCATTCTGCGGGCGATTCCCTTGCGGCGGAATTCCTTTTCAACATGCACGTTCATCAGATGCGCGCGTTTTCCGCCTGGGTGAGAAAATGTCGGCATCAAGTTTGTGTAGCAGAGTGTCGCATTTCCGACAATTTTCGGCGGCTCGGCAGAATCATCAGTCGCGATTACGGTAGTTCCGTCTCCGCGCAGAAAATATTCCTTTGTGCTTTCCATGAACTCGGCGGAAAATTCGTAATTTTCACCGATGCTACAGACTTCACGCATCGTCCGGCATCTGGATTTTATCAGTGCGTCGATGTCCGCGTCCGTTGCCTTTCTGATTTGAACCATGTTTTTGTTTCCTTATTAAAATGCCTTTGCTAAGCTTGCTTGTTTTTGTCATTATCCAAGTTGATTGGAAAATCTCTTGCGGCGGCTTTTTTCACAATATTTTGAATAATATAGTTTATAAAATGCGGAATGTATTTACAAGAACTATTCCAGCAACTCCGTCAGAATAGATTTTGCTTTTTCCGCAATCTGCAATGAAGCGTTTTCTATAAATGAGTTTTTGTCAAATGCTGAATTTTCTTCGGCCGGTTTCAGGAAGTAATGTGGCTCAATCTTTAAAATAGAAGAAATCTGCTCAATCATCGAAAGCGGAGGCACGCTTTTTCCGCTTTCAATCATATTTATGTAGTTTATGTTTTTATCAAGAAGCGAAGAAAGTTTTTCCTGCGACAATTTTGCCCGCTGCCTGTAAAATCTGAGGTTTTCCCGGAAGATTTCTTCAAGAGATTTCTGCATACAATATATTATGAAGGATTTTTCAGATTGTTTTCATATTATAAAATATTGGATTTGTTGACAGTGTAATCAATATAATATATTGTATTTTGATAAAAGATACTAATATTTTATGTTGGTGCAAATCCTAGGAGGTTTTTATGAAAAAATCAGAAATGAACTTTAAGGATTCTAAAAGTCTTGCCAGTGTAAGAAAGGTAATTAACGAAGCAAACGAAGCTTTGAACAATAAATCAAGGACAATAGCAACTTCTGCAATCCCGGAAACACTTGCAGGAGCGTTGGGAGCTGGAGTTGGAGGTGTCGCAAGTTTTTCCGATTACAGTGTCGATTTCCCAGTGTCCGAATGTTTTCCGTGTCTCGACTTCCGCAGGTCTGCTTTCAATGCTTGCTCCGAGTCTCATCTTTCCTGTCCTGTTTCTGCACGGTAGCATAAGCGGCGGCTTCTGTATATTTGCTTTGAGCCTCTTCTGATTTCGTTCTTGACGGTGTTGTATGCGCAGCCTATTTCCTTTGCGATTGAGTAGGCCGTGTGTCCGTCCTTGAGTCTGAACTGGATAAGAGTGCGTTCGCAGATTGTCAGGTGCTTGTTTCTGACGTGTTCAAGTGTGTATTTCATTTGGCAGATTCCTTAACGGACTGGATATTCAGCCGCCAAAAGAATTTGCAGGTTTCTGTCTATTCTCCGGATTTTTATTTTAAACTTGACGATATGACTGTTTATGACTATAATATGACTATATGATGGTCGGAAAGATCTGATACGGGAGGCGCGATGACTGCTCCGCTTTATGATGTGAAGGCAAGGCTAAGCGAATACATAACGTACGCTGAAAATGGAGAAATCGTTGAGATAACAAAGCACGGAACGGTTTCGGCGGTGATAATCAGCAAAAAAGATTTTGATGAGAACTACAAAAAGTCTGTAAAAAAGAATCCTGTGGAGGAGCTGCGCAAATGGCGGGCGGGATTAAGCAAGGATGAGCTTTTGGTGTTGGCGGAGGCCGGTGAAGAATATAATAGAATTCTTGAAGAAAATAGAAATGCGGAACGCCTTGATTTTGGGAGGGAAAATTCATGGGGCTAGTCTATTTGCTTGATACAAATATTGTTTCTGAATTTGCAAAACCGTTTGGAAATGAAAAAGTTTTGTCAAAAATTGAAATGCAGGCTAGTTTTTCTGCGATATGTGCTCCGGTCTGGTTTGAATTGCTGAAAGGTGTGGATATGTTACCGCATGGAAAAAGAAAAGATTTGGTTTTTGATGCGATTGAAAATTTTGTACACTCGAATTTCAGTGTTCTTTCTTATGATGAATCTGCCGCGTCCTTGAATTCTCATATTGCGGCAAAGATGATTGCTGCTGGAACTCCAACTCCTGTTATTGATACTCAAATTGCCTCTATTGCAATGTCGAACAACTTGATTCTTGTGACTCGGAATATAAAAGACTATGAGCCGATTAGGGAGCATTTTTCGCTTTGTGTTGAAAATTGGTTTGAATAAAAAATAAAAGCGTAAGTGAATTTACAAGTTGTGAAGATTTTGTGTGATAAGAAAGATTAAGGTTGTTCAGAACCCCAAACTATTTCAAGTGAAACTTGAGTACAACCATCTGGAGCAAATTGCAGGTTTATGCGATGAAGCGGCAGTTTTTTTTTGTGACGAAAAAACTTTCGGCTCGCCCTACGACTGGAAATATGAAGTCTATCCCTCAAGAAGCATGAAACAGGGTGGGTACAATGCTTCCTACGTATATTTTGAATCCTGCTACAGAAGAGCCGACCCGTCCTACGTGAAAACCGGCGGACTTCGCCTTGCAAGAAACGCGGAGTGAGGACTAAGCTTTTTTCTTTATTTCCCAAAATCCAAACGGGTCTGTTTTTAGTTCATGCTCATACAGTGAAACTACTTTTCCAACATCAAAAAGCATTGCCTTGCAGCTTCCGATTTCAAAGTGCTTTATAAATCCCATTTCGTCAGCCGCTTTTTGAATTTTACACCAGGCTTTTACAGGCGGATTTCCTGCTTCGATGAACCATTCTTCAGGCGGATAGATTTTGTTGATTTCTGCGTTCGGAGCAAACATATCAGAAATTTCTTTTGGAGTGATTTCTTCAACATAATGCATTGCGGTAAGTTTATAAATGTCCACGCCCAAAAGTAGTGCCTTGCCTCCGTTTTGAATGGCAAAGTTAAGTCCGCCAGTTACAGCTTCATGCGCGTGTTTTCCCCAGCCTGAAATCTGCATGATTCCGCTTCCTGTAAGAGTTCCGTCTTGAAGCCTGAAAGTGTCGGCGATAATTCCCATTGCGCTTTTTTTTCTGTCATCGGGAAGGATTTTTATTTTGCAGCTTATTCCAAGTTTTTTGTCTTCGTCCGTGAGCGGAAGAGCAGGGCTGAGCCTTAGTGCCGGCATAAAAATTGTGCCTTCTGAACCGACACTTTCCTTGAGCGCGCTGATTACAGTTTCAGCTCCGCCTTCAACATAACCAAAACTTTTAAGGCTGCTGTGGACTTCAAGGCACATTCCTTCTTGTACGCCATTTTTTCTAAGCGCATTTACGATAAAACTCTTGTCCATTTTTTTTGCTCCGAGTGATTAAGGATTTAACGATATTTTCGGAACTAGAGCCTATGACGTTTCTGAAAAAAAATCAACTTTAAACTGCGGCTTTAGAAATTTCCAAGCGGCTTGCAAAGTTGTAAATGTGATTTTTTAATATCCAAATCCAATCATGATTCCGGCTCTTGCTGAAAAACCGAGAATGTCGTTGAATGAAAGTTCGACTTTTGCAACAAGACTTGAAATGTTTAGAACAAGACCTAGCGAGAGTTTGTAGCTGAGAAAGAATGAGTCTGTAAAGTCATAAGTTTCTCCTGAATTTTCTATTTCCTCTTTTTTGTTTCCGTCGAATCCAACTCCTAAGCCGCCGCCAACGTAAGCCGCGAGGTTGCTATAGAGCCTTGGACCAAAGCATATTGAAAGCAGCCACGACTGAAGCTTTTCTTCATCTTCAAAGTTCCGCAAGTAGTCAATGCTGAATCCGCCGGTCATTCCGTTTATCAGGCTCAAAGCGTCAAATGAAAAACCTATTTTGTCCTGGCTGAATTCTTTTTCTTCCACATCGGGATAAGGAGCGGTCGCCGAAACTCCGAAAATCCAGGGAAACTCATTATTGTAATTTCCGTAGTTAAAGTCGCTAGAACTTGAGCCAGAATAATCGTTGTAAGATGAAGAAGTTGAAGTGGAGGCAGGAGACGGATTCCATTCAGTCATTTTTGGAGGAAGGGGAAGATTTTTAAGAAAGTCAGGATATTCAAGGCAGAAGTCTTTGTCGGGACGGCACTGAATTTCTTCTCCGTTGCTGACATAGCCGTAGACTACGTAGCCCAAATTGTCTGTCCAAGTCGGGTCAATCCAGAACCACACTCCGTCATTGCGCATTACCCAAAGCCAGGCGTGGTTTGTTGCCCGCGTTCCGTTCTGCGCCTTGTGTGCCTTTATATTTTTGTAGCTTGAATTTCCGTAAGTTCTAACAGGAATTCCATTTTGAAATTTTGTCGCGTTTGAAGTTGAAGTTGGAACTGAAAGCTCGATGACGTTTGGATTTGAATTATTTCCGGCAAGAAAAAATTGGCCTTTTCTCATTCCGTTTTTAATATAAAGACTTTCGTTGTCTTTTATGTCCCAATACGCAAATTCCGCATAGTCGAAGCATACGCCGTAGAACGTTATTGTGCGCGTTGTGTTCCCGGACATTTTCTTAAACCGCTCTGCCAGCAAATACGGTTTGTAGTAATCGAGAGGATCTTCGCTCCAAGTTCCACCCGCCTGTGTTGCCGAGTACTGCCCGATGCAAGCAGTCTGAACCGCCAAATCCTGAAGAATGTCCGTAAAGTCATCGGCATGAACAGCCGCAATAGAGAAGAATGTAAGGAAAAATATGCGCTGATAAAATTTCATGTGTGTTTAGTATACTGAGGTTTTAGTTATAAGTGTAAAAACATGAAGCAACAATGCCTTTTCGCCACTGATATTTTTCAGGAATATATTTTCCCTTATATTTTGAACGGATACTTTCTTTTGCAATGTGACCATTGAAACATAAATCTATATCTGTTTTGTACTGATCTCCATCTTGTTCTTCGTACCAGCCATTTACTTCATAAACCTCCTGTACTATTTCACCGCGTTCACGAATGACTGCAAACACATATTCCGCACGGCTTGCTCTGGCTTTGTTTAAATCCCACCATTTATGGACTGCCTCGTACAAACTGCCTCGCTTTTGTAAAGTTTTTTCATGTGTTTTTATGATGATAACTTTTTCGTCAATCTGCTGAATATAACTCATACTATTATCCTAGTTATTTTTAGCATAATAAAATTTTCAATCTTTCGCAAATATAAAAGCGTAAGATATACTAAGAATTATTAAAGAAAAGAGTTTTTTCATAAAACATTCTTAGAATCAAAAACTATATAAAATTCTTTGAATAGTTCCAATGCTTTAAGATTGCTCCCATGGCTTTGTGAGCCAAAAACTTCTTTCTGACCGCCGGCACTATATTTTTTGATAATATTATTAATTTGCTCTCCAAATTCGTCCCAAGTTGCAATTTTTTCTTTTTTGCAGATTGTGTCTATACGATTTGGATAGTTTGAAGTTGTGCTTTTGTTTCCAGCCTTTGACTCATCAGAATAGCCTTTGTCATGTAAGTATTTGCGGAATGCCCGCCATGCTATTGTCTTTTTCCATAAAAATATTTCCTTGAAATAAATTATAATGTATTCATTTCATCTTCAAGTCTAGATAAACAGTTGAATTTTAAATGTCTTATGGCATCTAGTTCATTTCCAGAATGTCTTTGACCGTACTTTTTTAGTGTGATATTAGATTCTGTTATGCAATCGTCTACTGTTGATAGTAACCACTCACAAAAAGTTAAATAGAATAACTTTATATTGATAGGAAGAATTTCTTTTTTATCTGATATTTTTTTTTGCCAGTTTAAGGAGGAATAGAAATCAACCACTATAAAAGCATTTTGTAGATGAAGAACAACGCTTTTTTTATTCTCATCATTTTTTGTTGTGCATTTCCAAAAATTTGCTTTTTTATCTTTTATGGCATAGTATACTGATGCATAATCATAGTTGTTTTTAGAAGTATCTATTTCTTCAATGAAAGAACTTGCTATACTCAGATGTGTATTATCTTCATTCTCAGTACTTGCGATTGTTATCCAATTTTCTTCTGGATGTCTATCCTTTGCATTGATATATAAAAATACACAAAATAAAATTAATGCAATTGAAAAAATGTAAAATGAGATTAATGCAATAATAGTTTTCTTTTTCATTTATTTACCTCGCTTGTTGTTTTTTCTATTTCCCCTTCAAATTTGCTACACATTCTGCGATTGCAAGTAATGTCTTGGTTGTTTGATTTGTTTATCTCTTTTAAATCTTTGTTTGTGCATTTTTCATGTACAATACCATTGACAATTTCAGTTTTTCCATATTTGCATTTCATAAAAATACCTCTTTAAGTTAAAATATTACACAATATGTATATTTTCCTGTTTTTGTATAAGTTTATTTATCCAAGTAAATCATTCTTTCACTCCTAATCAGAACATAAAGATACTAAATCACCAGCCTCGTTAGCATGTTCAATAAATTGCCACGTTAAACTCATGGCTTTTAGGGCTGATAGACCTTCTAATTCATCATTGGAATATGCTTGTTTGTGCTTTTCTAACATAAGTTTGCTTTCTGTTATGCAGTTATCTATTGTTTCTGCTACCCATATAGGATAAACTCTGACGCCTCCAACAACATACATAATAGCATCTTTTGTTTTATTTTTAGTGAAATTAATGTCTATAAATGCATTTTTTAGATAAAAACGAAGAGTTTTATCATTATCATTTTCTTTTACCATGCATGCCCATTGGTGTTGTAAACCATCGTCTAATATTTGATAATTTACTGTTACAAACCATAACAGTTCTGTTATCTTTTGCGCTTCATCCCAATAAGTCATTGCTGTGTCAAAACACGTAGTGTCTTTATCTTTAGTACTTGCAATTGTTACCCACTCATTCTCTGCATAAATGTGTGAAAAAACAGAAAACAAAATTATTGCGATAAAAGTTTTCTTTTTCATCTTAAATTTCTCCTTTTCGTTTGTTTTTCTTGCTAGAAATTGTATCTTACTGGATTTTGTCCTCCAATGTATTCTGGAGGAAGCCGCTTGCCATTGTATTTTGTGCGGACACTATCTGAAGCAAGGTCGAGTTCAAACACTTTGCGTGCTCCAAAGAAATGAGGTTGCGCCGTGCCGTCATCAAATTCTTCGTGGCAGCCTGTTGCTATATAGACTTCTTGCACTATGCCTGAAATTACAGAAAAAACGTAGTCGGCAGACATTGCTTTGTCTTCTGAACATCTCCACCATTTTCGTGTGGCTTCAATAAGGCTTCCGCGTTTTCTTACAACTTCATAATGTGTAAAAAACATTACAACACGTTCGTCAATGTCTTTGATTTGTTCCATAAAATTCCCCTTTATAATTTTTTCATAAAAAAAAGCAGGAATATTGTAGTGTGCGCAATATTCCTGATGCATAGAAAACTGTTAATTTTTAGTGCAAACCATAGTTATCATAGTTGTACTTTTTGTTTTGCAAACTGCTGTTGTAGAATCCTTATTTTCCAGTGTAACAACCGACTTTACTGGACCAACCTTAAAAGTCAGCTCGTAAGATTCGTCGATTTTCTTTAGCTTATATGAAACTTCAGAAAATCCATACGTCATCTTTCCGTCTTCCGAAAATTCAAAAAGAGTTGTTCCTTTACAATCCCATGATGTTGATAAAAAGGGATTTTCCGGAGAGTTTGGCTCAATAACCACACCTTCCGACTTTGCAAATAAAGACACTGCGCATAAAAGTACTACTGCAAGCATTGAAATACTTTTAAAACTTTTCATAAAAAACTCCTTTTATCGTGATAATATTCCACGATACATTTAATATGAATGTAATAATACATCTAAATACAGTTATCGTCAACAAAATATGCAGAAATACACATTTTATTTAGATGTACATAGTTTTAAAAACATTGCCATAGTATGTGTATGCAGACTTTGCGGCAACAGTTCATTCAGAATCTCAAATTTTTCAGGAAACAAAAGGGAATGCGCCAGCTTGACCTTGCGCTCGAAATCGGAAAAAGCTCGAACTACATAAACAGTATTGAAAACGGCAAGTATTTTCCTTCCCCGGAAACAATCGAAAGCATCGCGCGTTCACTTGGAATTGAGCCTGTCCGCCTTTTTGGAAAATGTGAAGAATCAGAAAAAGAAAAAATCGCCGAAAATGTCATAAGTATAGAAGAAACTTTAAGAAGCGAAGTCCTTGAAAGCATACAAAAAGCGTTTTCCAAGATAAAGAACGCCTGATTTTTATTTGTAATGAATGTGATATTATATAGAAGAAAAATAAATGCGGTTTTTACATTCCGAACAAATCTGCATGGCTGCCGGTGTCAACAAGCTCAAGAATCAGAATGTCGTTGAAAATCCTGTAAATCAAAAGCAAATCCAGCAGAATATGGCACTCGCGGCTGCCTTTAAGATTTCCTGCAAGCTCGTGGTCGCGGAATCGTTCGGGAAGTTTTTCGCCTTTTGCAAGAAGTTCAACTGCGGATTTCAGCTTTTCTGAATCTTTCACGCTGCGCTTTTTTACAAGTTTCGCATGTTTCTTGAACCGCTTTGTTGCTCTGGTTTTATATTTGTAGAAATTTTCGCTCATAAACCGATTTCATCCCAAAGTTCCTGCGGAGCCTCGTACGTTTTCGCATTCGGGTCGTTCATAAGCTGGTCGGCTTCCTCAGATGCAAGCTCAATCTCGCTCTTTCGCCTCGTCCGCTGCGGCTTGAACGGCAGACCGTTTTCCCTCACAGACTGCCGCAAAAACATATTGATTGCGCTCGAAAGCGAAAGCCCCAAATCATTGTAAAGCTCCGTCGCCTGTTCCTTGAGATTTTTGTCAACTCTAACATTCATTGCTACTGTGTTCATGTTTACAATATATGCTAAAAAGTTGCATTTGTAAAGAAAATGCTTGGAAATTATTCAGTTTTTTCTAATAGACATACGCAATATGCCTTTATTGCGTTGCCTTCTCCAACAGCGTCTTGCTTTTCGTTTGTCTTTGCTTTTACAAAAACTTTTTCTGATGCAGTTTCAAGTATTTTTGCAATTGAGCTGATTATTTTTTCGCGCCAGGGAAGCAATTTGGGTTTTTCTGTTTCTACTACGCAGTCAAGGTTTCCTAAAGTCCAGCCTGCTGATTTTATGTCCGCCCAGATTTTTTTTAGAAGCTCTGCGGAATCAGCGTTTTTCCATTTTGGATTTTCGCTTGGAAAGTACGAGCCTATGTCTCCCATGCCGGAAGCTCCTAAAAGAGAGTCGCTGATTGCATGAAGCAGAACGTCTCCGTCTGAATGTCCAAGCTCGCCTTTTTCCGATGGGATTTCGACTCCGCCTAAAATAAATTTTCTGCCTTCAACAAGTCTGTGCAAGTCTGTTCCAATTCCTATGCGGACCATTTTTGTTTCCTTGGAAATATCCTGAATAAAGGTTATCTTCTTGTTTTTTTCGCTGCCTTCAACAATGTGGACTTTTTTTCCGCCTGTAAAATTTGGAAAAGCGTCCCACACTTCTGTGTCGTCCGTGAACTCAAGTTTTTTTTGAAAAGCAGCCTTGTGGCATTCAATCAGCGGTTCAAGTAAAAATCCCTGCGGAGTTTGCACAGCTCCCAAATTTTTTCTTACAAGATGACGGCTGATTGTTCTGTCCGGCGCAATTTCTTTTTGTGTGTCAACAGGCTGAATTGCCGGAACTGCCGCACCAAATTCTTGCGTTTTAGAAATTACATCCTGAATTATTTTTTTTGAAACGAACGGACGCGCGCCGTCATGGATTAGGACAATTGAATTTTTGTTTTTGATTTTGCAAAGCGCTTTGAAAACTGACTCTTGTCTTGTAGCTCCGCCTTCCGTAAAAGTCAGCGTTGTGTTCTTTAAAAGGCTTTTTATCTCTGTGTCGGCAAGCAGTGCGGCTTTTGCTTCCTTTTCACCGTTTTTAGGAATGGAAACTATGACTTCTGAAAAATCCGAAGCTTCAATAAATGCACGGACTGATTCAGAAAGCACAGTTCCCTTTTTTAATGGAAGGTATTCTTTTTTTTTGCCAAGTCCCATCCGGCTGGAAGAGCCTGCGGCGGCTATGACAAGAACTTTATTAATCATCATCCTCGCTGTCAAACTCTTCGGAGTCTTTTTCGTTAGATGAAGTTTCTTCCTCAAACTCATCTTCGTCCTCATCATCGTCAGCAAAGGCTTGTTTCTTTTCAATCTTTAAACCGAGCGGCTCAAGTTTTTCATGCAACATGGCTTCAACTTCCTTGTCGGAAATTCCAAAGGCTTCTGCAATTTCGTCCTCAAGAAGTTTTTTTGCATTGTCGTAAAGCTTGCGCTCAAGAATTGGAAGTTCCTTTACCTTTGAGCGGTGGTAAAGACAGCGCACGATTGCCGCAATGTCGCCGATTGTTCCTTTTTTGAGCAGGTCAAGGTTCATCTGATAGCGGAGTTTCCAGTCGGAAGTAGGAGGCTCAAAGTCATCGCTGATTGAATTCAGTGCTGTCTGCGCTTCATCTTTTGAAACGATTGCGCGGATTCCTAGGTCTTTTGATTTTGAAACAGGAACCATTACATTCATGTCGGAAACTTCAAGATAAATTTTGTAGTAGTATGTAGGCTCGTTGTTGAAGTCTTTTTTGAAAATCTCTGTGATTTTTCCAACGCCCTGGCTTGGGTAAACAACTTTTTGGTTTACAGAAAATTCTGTCTTTGGTTTTGCCATAATGAGATTATTATAACACAGTTTCTTTAAAAATTCAACGCTGAAAAAATAGGTGGATTGAATGGCAGTTGGATTTTTTTTCAGACTGACTTTTTCCTTATATTATGCTATACTTTTTGAAAAATTATTTGGAGAACAAAATGAATTTAATAGAAGAATATAAGAAATTTCTTGAAAACGGAAAAACTGAGCGCGAATGTGTTTCTCTTATAATTCATCTTGCGGAAAAAAATGGATACAAGGACATTCAGAAAACTGACTTCTTAAAGCCGGGTGAAAAAGTCTATGTCTGCAAACGCAATAAAAGCATTGCGCTTTTTGAAATCGGCACAGGCTCTATTGAAAACGGAATGAATATTCTTGGGGCGCACATTGATTCTCCTCGCTTGGACGTAAAGCAGAATCCGCTTTATGAAAAAGATTTTATTGTTTATTTGAACACGCATTATTACGGCGGAATAAAAAAATACCAGTGGGTTACTTTGCCGCTTGCCTTGCACGGAGTTGTCTGTTTAAAAGATGGTTCTACTGTAAAGGTTTCAATTGGCGAAAAATCCGACGAGCCTGTTTTCTGCATTTCTGATATTCTTCCGCATCTTGCCCAAAAACAGATGAAAGAAACCGCCGCTGATTTTATAGACGGAGAAAGTTTGGATTTAATCTGCGGAAGCGAAATTCCTTCAGCACAAAACGAAGATTCAGAGTCAAAGGAAAAAGACAAGGCAAAAAAACTTGTTCTGGATATTTTAAATGAAAAATACGGAATTGAAGAAAAGGATTTTAATTCCGCTGAGCTTGAGGTTGTTCCGGCTGGCGCTCCAAGAGACTTGGGTTTTGACCGCAGCTTGATTTTGGCTTACGGACAGGACGACCGCTCTTGCGCTTACACTTCTGCACAGGCGATGGTGGACAGCAATGCTTCTTCCAGAACAAACTGCTGCATTTGCGTTGACAAGGAAGAAATCGGAAGCTACGGTGCGACTGGAATGGGAAGCCATTTTATGGAAAACGCTGTTGCGGAAGTTGTTGCCCGGCTTGGTGAATATTCAGAGCTTTCTGTGCGCCGTTGCCTGAACAACAGTTGGATGCTTTCTAGCGATGTAAATTCAGCTTATGACCCTATGAATGCAAGCTTGTTTGACAAGGAAAATTCTTCGTTCCTTGGAGGCGGAATTGTTTTCCAAAAGTATACTGGTTCGCGCGGAAAGTCCGGGGCAAGTGATGCGGATCCTGAATTTATTGCAAAACTTAGAAATGTTCTTGATTCTGGAAATGTAAAGTATCAGCTTGCGGAACTTGGAAAAGTTGATCAGGGCGGCGGAGGAACAATTGCGCATCTTGCCGCGAAATATGGAATGTACGTTCTTGATGCCGGCGTTGCGGTTTTGAGTATGCACGCTCCGTGGGAAATCACTTCAAAAGAAGACATTCAGCAGGCATACAACGGCTACAAACTTTTCTTGGGAATGGAATAATGTTTGACTATATTCTTTTTGATTTTGACGGGACTTTAATGGACACTTCGAAAGGTGTGTTTAATTCGTTTGATAAAGTTGTTGCTCATTACGGCTTAAAAATTGACCGCGCGGTTTACAGCACGATGATTGGTCCGCCGTTAAAAGAAAGTTTTTCCAAGACACTCAAGCTTCCAGAAAATGAAATTCAAAACGCAATGCGGGTTTACAGAGATTATTATGCGGAAAAAGGAATGTTCGAAGCTGAACTTTACAGCGGCGTTGTTGAGCTTATAAAAAATCTGCGCGCTGCCGAAAAAAAAATATTTGTTGCAACAAGCAAGCCGGAAGTTTACGCAAAGCAAATTCTTGAGCGCAAGGGAATCCTTAATCTTTTTGATTTTGTGGGCGGAAGCGATTTGGAAGAAAAATCCCGTGTTGAAAAATGCGATGTTGTAAAATATGTTTTGGAATCAAACGGAATTTCAGACGAAAAAGAAAAATGCATTTTAATTGGCGACCGGCATTATGATGTGGACGGCGCTCATTCTGCTGGAATAAAGTGCGCAGGAATTCTTTGGGGCTTTGGAACAAAAGAAGAATTTGAAAACTGCGGCGCGGATTTTATTTTTGAATTTCCCAAAAATGTTGAAGTTTTTCTTATTCAAAAATAGTAAATTGAAAACGGAGGAAAATTATGTCTGAAAAAAAATACAACGTGGACAGTTTTAATTTGGATCACACAAAGGTTACAGCTCCTTTTGTGCGCTTGGCTTCTGAAAAAACTGGTAGAAAGGGCGACATTGTAAGCAAGTATGATGTCCGTTTTTGCCAGCCGAACAAGGAGTTTATGCCGACTGGAGCGATTCACACTTTGGAGCATCTTGTTGCTGAATATATAAGAGATGAGCTTCCGCGCATTGTAATTGACTTTAGCCCTATGGGATGCAGAACTGGATTTTATCTTACGGTTTGGGGAGACCACGAGGAATCTTATATTGCCGAGCATCTTTGCAATGTTCTTGAAAAAGTTGCGGCTTGGAACAAAGAAATTCCTGGAAGCACAGAAGTTGAATGCGGAAACTACAAAGACCATGACTTGGAAGGTGCAAAAAAATTTGCTGCTCGCTGGGTCAAGGAAATCAGGGAAAATGGCTGGAATTGCTACAAAAATTTATCGTAGTTTAGCTTAAAAAAATAATGCTAGAATGCGGCTAGGAAGCAATAGCTTTCAACGGTCTTTTTTATAAAAGTATTTTTCTAATTCGTTCATACTTTAGGAGAGTGCAATAAAAAACTTTGCCTAAAATAGCGTCAAGTTTTTTGTTCACAAGTTTGCGTTGCAAACTTCCTTTATCATGTGCAATTTCCGCTGGAAACTTGCGTTGCGAGTTCACTTTGTTGAGAGATTGCGTTAAAAAGTCAAATCGAAAGTTAAAACTTTCTCATTGGCTTTTTATTGGAGAATTGATGAACCTGTTTCAAAAATTCAAGGAGACATTTTTTTCTGTCTTCCCGATTATGGTGATTGTTCTTTTGCTTTCGGTCACCGTTGCTCCTTTAAGCCTTAACATAATTGTAAGGTTTATTGTAGGAGGAATTCTTGTCGTTGTTGGGCTTACATTTTTTCTGCTTGGCGTTGACATTGGAATCCTTCCTATAGGTGAAAGGAGCGGTGCGGCTCTTACAAGTAAAAAGAATCTTGCCTTGCTTCTTTCTGCTTCATTTTTGATTGGCGTTATGGTTACAATTGCCGAGCCTGATGTTCAAGTTCTTGCGGATCAAATAAAAAGTCTTTCTTCAAATGTGAACAAATGGGGACTTGTTCTGGGCATTGCGGTTGGTGTAGGTTTTTTTATAACAATCGGACTTTGCAGAACTGTATTTTCTCTTAATCTTAGAACTGTTTTGATTATTTCATACATTGTATTGTTTTCTCTTGCATTTGTGTGCCCAAAAGAACTTCAAGGCGCGGCGTTTGATGCGGGCGGAGCGACAACAGGACCTATGACAGTTCCGTTTATCATGGCTCTTGGAATGGGTGTTGCTTCTGTTCGTCATGCAGGTTCTTCAAAGGAAGGCGGAACAAGCGACAGTTCGTTTGGTCTTACGGGTATTGCAAGTATCGGACCAATTGCCGCAGTTTGTGTCTATGGAATGATTCTGAATCTTTCTGGCGCAGGCGCATCTTCTTCGGTTTCTAGTTCGGTGGAATCTTCTGCTGATAATCTTCAGGAAGGACTTTCAGTTTTTATTGAATATCTGCCGGAAGTTGTACGTGAAGTTTTTATGTCGATGCTTCCGCTTGTAATAATGTTTGCGGTTTTCCAGATTTTGCTTTTAAAGCTTCCTCCAGTTCAAATTAGAAAAGTTGCCCAGGGAATTTTGTATTGCTTTTTTGGACTAATTTTGTTCTTGGTTGGAGCGGACGGCGGATTTATGAGCGCAGGAAAAATGCTTGGCAGTGTTCTTGGGCAGGCGGCCTTTTCTAATGGTGGAATTTGGGTTGTGCTTATAATTTTAGTTTCGCTTTTGTTCGGGGCGATAACGGTTTGCGCGGAGCCGGCTGTTTGGGTTCTTACAGAGCAGGTTGAAAACGTAAGCGGCGGAAACATCAGAAGAAAAGTTATTCTTGCGACTCTTTCACTTGGAGTTGCGGCTTCAATCGCATTGTGCATGATCCGCATTTTGTATGGATTCAGCTTGTGGTACATTTTGATTCCGGGATATGCTGTTGCGCTTCTTTTGACTTTCTTTAGTCCTCCGCTTTTTATGGGAATCGCTTTTGATTCCGGAGGAGTTGCATCTGGTCCTATGACTAGCACGTTTATTCTTTCATTTACAATCGGCGCGGCTTCTGCAAGCGGAATCGATTCTGCTGCTGGAGCGTTCGGAGTGATTGCCCTTGTTGCCATGACTCCGCTGATTGCAATTCAGATTCTTGGAATAATTTTCAAGCTGAAGACAAGAAAAAAGGAGGTTAAGCAATGAGTGCATTTTATCTTTTGTTAGCTGAAGTTCCGCAGAATAAAGCCGAGCTTGTTTCTGATTCTGCTGTAAAGGCTGGAAGTTTTGGTGGAACTGTTTTGCGCGGAAAAGGAATTTCTTCAAGCGGACTTGCGGATGCTTTGGGACTTGGAGCAAAAACAAAGGACATTGTTCTTATTCTTGTTGAGCAGGAAAATAAAGAAAAAATTTTTTCAGCGGTTCAAGAAGCCTGCGAAAATGAAAAAAAAGATTTTGGTTATCTTTGCGCTTTGGAGTCGGACACAATGGTAAAAGCGGGAATTATAAAAGGAAAGGAAGGCGACGCTATGTCAGAAGGAAAACAGACTTTAATTTCTGTAATTTTGAATAAGGGTTATGCAGATGACGCGATGGCTGCGGCAAGAAAAGCTGGAGCTGGCGGTGGAACTGTTATAAATGCAAGAGGAACCGCGCGCGAAGACGATGCTAAATTTTTTGGAATGCATATTGTTCCTGAAAAAGAAATGCTTATGATTATTGTAGATTCTGAAAAAAAAGATTCAGTTCTTGATGCGGTAAAAAATCTTGCTTGCTTACAGGAGCCTGGAAGCGGAATCGTTTTCTGTTCAACTGTAAATTCTTTTTCAACTCTTGGAAAAAAATAATGTCAAAGGAATTTGAGGCTGAAAATATTTCTTTAGGCAATTGGGAAAAATATTTTAAAATCCAACTGTTTAAAGAAATTGACAGCACAAATTCCGAGCTTATCCGCCGCGGAAATGCAATGTCGCCTCTTTTGAATGAAGACGGCACTTTAACAGAAAACGGCGGAATTTTTAACAATACTCTTGTTGCTGCTGAATCCCAAACTTCTGGACATGGACGCTTGGGGCGTTTTTTTTATTCGCCGTCTTTGACTGGAGCGTATTTCAGTTTTTCAGTTGTAAAGGAAGGAGGCATAAAAAATCCTGCGATGTTCACGGTGACTTCTGCCGTTGGGGTTTGCCGCGCCATAAAAAAATTGTTTGGGGCAAGCTGCTCAATAAAATGGGTGAATGATATTTTTTGCTGCGGAAAAAAAGTCTGCGGAATTCTAACTGAAGGAATTGTAAACTCTTCAAAAGGAATTGTTGAAGCCGCTGTGGTTGGAATCGGCATAAATCTTGTTGTGAAAAATGATTTTCCAGAAGAGCTTCGCAAAAAAGCCGGCGGAATTTCTACTGCTGAATTCTTATCTGAAAAAAAAATAAGCAGTCAGAAATTGATATTTTGCTGCCTGGATGAAATAACAGAAATCTTAAATTCTGGTGAAAATATCATCCCCGAATATAAAAGTCTTTCTTTTTTGCTTGGAAAGGAACTGGATGTCTTGCCTGTGATTGGTCAGGAAAAATCATTTAAAGCAAAAGCCCTGGACATTACTGATGACGCAGGGCTTCTAGTTGAACTTGCTGACGGAACAAAAAAAGTTCTTCACTCCGGTGAAGTTACGCTTCATTCATTTTTAGGCTAAAACTTTTTTGCAAGCAGATTTTTCTGTGTTTCTGTATTGTACAAAGCCAAAACTTCAACAGCAAAATTATCTTCAAGATCGCGCTTGTAATTCTGAATTTTAGAAATGTAGTCAAGCGTAATCTGAGGTGTGCTGTTTTTTCTTACTTTGTTTGCTCCGGCATTGTACATTGCAAGTGCTGCGATTTCATTTCCTGCTGTGTTCAGGCAGAATCTTAAATGCGAAAGTCCGTAATGCGCGGAAGTCTTCGGATCGTAAAAATCAGATTCTTCTAACTTTGGAAAACTTGTGTTGTTAAGCTGGAAAAGTCCGCGGTCAATGCTTCCGTTTGTGTTTTTGTGCATTGCCGTTACTTTAAAGTTGCTTTCTGTGTGGGCGAGTGCAAACGCAAGTGAAAGAGGAATATTGAATTCTTCTGCTGACTGAAGCACTGCTTGCGCAACTTCGCGGCTGTTTACAACTCTTGAGTAGTACCATTCAACTGCGGCTCTGCTTTGAGGCTGCTTGTAAAGAACAAGTCCGGCATCATCTTTTTTTCTGTTTTCAATTACAAGTTCAGGATATTCCTTGTCAAAAAGCGATTCATAATTTACAGTCTGCTCCTGAAAGGCTTTTGATTTTGCATTTTCTGAAGCCACAGTATTTTCTACCGGCTTTTCCGCAGGGATAAAAACAAGAGTGCATACACAAAGAGCTACAAAAAACAGGCTGAAAGCTACAGTTCCTGAAACAAGTTTGATAAAATCGTTGTGCTCATAATCCATGGTATATTCTCCATAAAAGTTGTTTTCCTCATGAAAATTTTAATAAATAAACAGGACTCATTCAACTTTTCCTTTATTTTGACAAAAAATAAAAAAATGTTCAAGAGAATTTACTGAAAAACTTTTGAAACTGTTGCGTTATTTCGCAAATGATGATGTTTTGTTGAAGCTGAAAAAACTGTCGTCTCAAAGCTTTGCGATTTTTTCATCAGAAGCAAGAAGATTTTCATCTGTGCTGAAAAAAATATAATGACCGTGTTTTGCCTTTAATTCCGATATAAAAAAGTCCGGCTCAACATTTTCTGGAACTGAAAAGCCTATTACGTTTTCGCAGTCTTTTATTCTTCTTGCGCAATGCTTGAAACTTGCCGTGAAAATTTCTTTTTGCTCTTGAGTTTCAGAAGCATTTTCTGCGAAAGGAATTATTATTGCAAATGAATTTTTGTCTTCAAGTTTTTTTAGCCAGTCTCTGAATTCTGCAAGAAATTCTTCGTTTGCATTTTCTTCTGTGCCTGTGAGTTCTTGCGTAACGTTTATAGAATAAAGCGCATTTTCTTCTGGCTCGGAATTATTTTTGCAGCATTTTCCGTCTATGATTTTTTTGTTTTTTGTGTTGAGTTCAGTTCCGTTTAAAAAATAAATTTTGTTTTTTTCTGAATAAAATTTCGCTTCGATTTTCATTTTCTACCTTTAAATTTAAATCCGTATTTTTTTTGTTTTTCTTTGTACAAAACTGAGTCGGCATATTCAAGCAGGGAATTTATGTCGTAGCCACTTTGTCCGCCAAACGGAGCTGAGCCTATGCTTATTGAAAGCGTGAATGGTTCTCCTGAATTTTTGTTGTACTCATCGCAATAAACTTGAAGCCGTTCTTTTAGCTTTGAAAAATTTTCTTGATTGAGTCCGGCTGCAAGTATTGCAAATTCATCTCCTCCAAGACGCGCGATTGCATCTGACGAGCGGAATGTTTTCTTTAAAAGCGCGGCTTCATTTTTTATGGCTCTGTCTCCTGCGGCGTGTCCGTGCGTGTCGTTTATTTTTTTCAGTCCGTCAATATCGCCAAAAAGAACAAGTCCGCTTTGTCCGCTGTTCATGGCGGTTTCAAGAATTCTTGAGCTTATGGAAATAAATCCGCGTCTGTTTAAAAGTCCTGTAAGCTCGTCCGTAACAGAAACTGCGCAGATTTTGTTGTAGTCTTTTTCGAGTTTCTTGAGTTTGTTTTTTGCCTGGCTGAAAGTAACTGCGTTTGCGATGCTGGATGAAATCATTTTGCAAACCATCGAATAAATGGAAGAATCGTAATCACCCGGTCTGTAAATTATGTAGCCGTAAATCAGCGAATTGTTGAACAAACTACAAACATACATTCCATCCATCGAAGAAAAAAAATCATCTGGGAGTATTTTTGATTTTGGATCAAAATAAATTTTTTCCTCATTGTGGCTGAGTATAAAATTGTTTTGCTTGTCAAATGCTGAAAAAATATAGGTTTTGTCCGGGAACTTGAAAAAGTCAAAACGTTCAGTTAAAACTGGAGATTCAAAAAGGCAGATTGCAGCTGCTGTTATTCCGTAAGAAATCAAGTCGCTGTTTATTCTTTGCCGCAAAGTGTCCAGTGTGATTTCAGCTTGCAAAGTTGAGTATTGCTGAATAATCTGAATAAAATTATTTCTGTTTGCATACCATTTGTTCAGTCCAAAATCCATTATGTTTTTTACGGAAGCTTCAATTTTGTTTCCCTTGACTCCGATTCCAACGCCGGTTGTGTCTTTTGGTGAAATGCATCCGCAAGTCTGCCTGAAAATTGGATACGAGCTTATTGCTTTTTTTATTGAAGTGTTTTCGCCGTTTATTATTTTGCACAAAAGTTTTGCCGCGGCTTCGGTTTGCTTTTCCACATTTTGATTTATAGATGTAAGCGACGGAGTTATGCAAGCCGCTCTGATTTCGTCATCAAAACCAGTAACTGTTACTTCCTGCGGAATTTTTACATCGTACATTTTCAGGACATCGAGGCAGGCAAAAGCCATTTCATCATTTAGCGCGACAATTGCTTCAAAGTCAAATTTACCTTTTCTTTCTCTGTATTCCCTTATAGCGGAAGTTGCTGTGTCGTAAGTGAATCCGCCGTAAATTTTTTTAGATTCGTCAAATTCAATTTTGTATTTTTTTAATGTCTGCCTGAAAGCGTTTTCACGTTCCTGTGCTTCCTGCGATTCGCCTTCCAAAGTCATAAGCGCGAAATTCTTTTTTTTGTGCGTCAAGATTAAATGCTCTACAAGCTGGCACATACTCCGTTTGCAGGAAATTGTTATGCTCGGAATGTCTTCAAATTCACAGCCTACAGAAACAACCGGCAGCGGAGAAAATGATTTTAAGTACATCCGCAAATATTCAGTTGAAACATTATTGAGCTGTGTGCAAGTTAAAAAAATCATTCCGTCAACATTGTTGGAATTTATGTGGGAGGCGACTGCGAGGTTCTGATATTCATAGTTGAAATTTACGGCATTCATTGTTCCGATCGGAAACGCAACAAGCTCCGCATTATGTTTTTTTAGAAAATTTTGCGCACCCTCGAGTGCACGGTGTGTGTATTCTGTTTCAAGATAATCAACTATGATTGCAATTCTCTTCCTTAGACGCATAATATTATAATTATAGCAGATAATATTTCTGTAGGCAATAAAGATTTTTTGTGCTGCTTTCACTTGGCAACTTTGAAATTTTCTTAAAAGTTGACTATCATTTTGTTTGACGTTATTATATCAGAATGAATGTAATCCTTGGTATTTCTGCTGCCGAAGGAATCGGAATTGGAAAAGCGTTTGTTCTTCCAGACGAGCAGGAACGAAAAATCCCCAAAAGAAAAATTTCAGCTCAGGAAGTTAATGTTGAATGGCAAAGACTGACTGACGCTTGCTCTCAGGTTCAAAAGGAATTTTCTGATTTTCTTTCGACCAAGGATATTACAAAGGATCAGCGTGAAGTTCTTGAAACTTACCAGCTTATGCTTTCAGATCCTGTTTTTATGAAAGAACTTCAGGATTTCTTTTCAAAAAAACTTCTTAATATAGAATATTCTTTGGATTTTAAAGTCAGGGAATATGCGGATATGCTTCGCAACAGCCACAATGGATATTTGGCGGAACGCGCTCAGGACATTGAAGATGTTTTTAACCGCGTCCTTGACATTTTGCTTGACTATCATCCGTTTGACATTTGGCTTGTTCCCGACGGTGCGGTTATTATCGGCCGCTCTATGAAAACCAGCGACACGGTGATTCTTGGAAAACGAAAAATTGCCGGGCTTGCTCTTACTGAAGGAAGCAGTGCGTGCCATGTAGCCATTCTTGCAAAAAGCTACGGAATTCCTGTTGTTGTTGGAATTGAAGACGCGGCGAATCTTGCGCAGAACGGAGAAACAATTGTTGTCGATGGAAATATCGGCGAGCTTATAATTCAGCCTGATGCGGCGACTTTGACAAGCGCAAACGCGAAAATTGTTTCCGAGCAAAAATACAGAGTGAACCTTCAGAAATTCAAGGACGTTCCTGCAAAAACAGAAGATGGAACTGTTTTTAAACTTTATGCGAACATCGGAACGCCAGAAGAAGCTCAGATTGCGTTGGATAACGGCGCGGATGGAATCGGACTTTTTAGAACAGAATTTCTTTTTATGAATTCCGCGCAAAAGTTCAGCAAGCAGTCTTCGTCTTCTTATACGAATTCAATGAGTGAGGATGCGCAGTTTGAAGCCTACAAGCGTGTTCTTCAAATAATGGGCGACAAGCCTGTTACAATAAGAACTCTTGATGCAGGCGGAGATAAAATTGTTGAGGGTTCTGACCTTCCTGCCGTTTCTGAAAAAAATCCGCTGATGGGATTGCGCGCAATAAGAATGTCGCTTTACTGTCCTTCAGTTTTTAGAACACAGTTGCGGGCTTTGTACCGTGCGAGCGTCTACGGAAATTTAAGAATTATGCTTCCGCTGATTACGGATGTTTCTCAAGTTGAAACTGCCCTTGGAATTGCAAAGGGAATACGCATTTCTTTAAAGGAAGACAACATTCCTTTTGATCCTGATGTTCCGATTGGAATAATGGTTGAAACCGCCGCTGCTGCAATTTGCGCGGACTGTCTTGCTCCATACTCGAAATTTTTTTCGCTTGGAACAAATGACTTGACCCAGTATGTTCTTGGCGTTGACCGTGAAAATCAAGCTGTGAATCCGCTGTACAATGAATTTAGCCTTGCCGTTTTGCGCATGATAAAAAATACAATTTTAAATGCTGAAAAGTTCAATATTCCTCTTTCTGTCTGCGGAGAAATGGCAGGCAACAAAGAAAGCGCAGTTGTTCTTGCCGGAATGGGCGTTAGAAATTTAAGCATGATTCCAAAACAAATTCCAGTTATAAAGGAAATGCTTTCTCATTTTTCAATAAAGGAACTTGAGAATCTTTCGAACCGTTCAGTATTTTAAAATTCAGGAAAACAAATGAAAAAAAATAAAAAGAAAAAGCCGGACTTTTCAAAACCAAAGCCAGAAAAAAAAGACGAGCTTGAGATTCGTCAGATAGAAGAAAAAAAAGATGAAGAAAATTCTTCCGTAAAAAAAGAAATTGAAAGCCGCAGAAAAGAACGCAGCCAGAAATTTTTCCCGGATAGAATATATAACAATCTTCCATTGATTGTAATTGCCGGCCGTCCTAATGTTGGAAAGTCAACTTTGTTCAATGCTCTTACTCATACAAAGCGCGCCATTACAGATCCAACTCCCGGCGTTACGCGCGACCCTGTTGAAGGAACTTGTTTTTTGTCGGGGCTTCCTGTTCACCTTATGGACACGGGTGGATATAAACTTACCCGGAATTTAAAATCCCGCGAAAGTGAAATGGACGATCTTGTTGTGGAAAAGACTGTCAGTATGTTTCAAAAGGCTGACAAGATTCTTTTGCTTCTTGACGCAACTGAAATAAATTCTGAAGACGAAGAACTGATTCATTTGCTCAGAAGTTATTCCGACAAATTGATTGTTGCCGTCAATAAAACTGAGGGCGGAAAAAACGAGCATCTTGCATACAACTACATGAAATATGGCTTTAAAGACATTTCACTTATTTCTGCGTTTCACGGCGACGGCTTGAATGTTCTTCAGGAAAAAATGATTGAAGGACTTGATTTTTCAAAAGTGACAGAAGGTTCAGAAGGAGAACGTCCAATACGTATTGCCATTCTTGGAAAACCTAACGTTGGAAAATCAACTTTGAGTAACGCTCTTACACATACAGAATCTTCTATTGTGAGCGACTATGCAGGAACAACCCGCGATGTTGTTGAAGGAAGTTTCCGCTACAATGGACATGATATTCAGATTTTGGACACTGCCGGAATCAGACGAAAATCCAAAGTCAAAGAAAATGTTGAATATTATTCCGTGAACCGCGCCATAAAAACTTTGGATGAATGCGATATTGCTTTTATTATGATTGATGCAGTTGAAGGCTTGGCAGAACAAGATAAAAAAATTACAGGGCTTGCGTTTGAAAGAGGCCGCGGTGTTGTTTTTATTTTGAACAAATGGGATTTGCTTGAAGACCAAGGAAACAAAACTGTAAAGAAAACAAAAGAATGGATTCAGACAATGTTTGGTCAGATGAACTGGGCACCGATTATTCCGTTGAGCGCAAAAAATCATGACGGAATAAAAAATCTAATGGATACAGCGTTGGAAATTTACAGTCAGCTTACACGCAAGGTTGATACTGCGTCTTTGAACACCGCGTTAAAAGACTGGCTGTTTAAATATCCGCCGCCAGCTACAAGGTCTATTCATTTTAAAATCCGCTACATGACTCAGACTAGCATTAATCCCGTGAACTTTTTGATTTTTGCAACCCGGCCAGACAATGTTCCTTTGACTTATGTTACTTATTTGAAAAATAGAATTCGCGAAGACTTGGGCTTTGATCATATTCCGGTTCAGATTGAAATGAAAGCCAGCCGTCAAAAGTGGAAGGATAGAACTGAAAAGAATGAAAAGGAACTCTGATGGCGCAATACAGCATCGGGCAAGTTGAAAAAATCACTGGAGTCAAGCAGCACGTTTTGCGTTACTGGGAAGAAACTGTTCCTGGGTTTGCTCCACGGAAAGATTATTCCGGCCGAAGAATTTATTCGCAGCGTGATGTAGAAATTGTTTTAAGACTGAAATATCTGATTTATGTAAAAAAATTTACGATTGAAGGTGCAAAAAATCAGATTATAGAAGATGCAGAAAATGTCCAAAACAATCCAGATGCCGTGATGGAAATCAGAAAAATTCGGGCAGATTTGAGCGAGCTTTTTTTTGAAATTCAAAAAGCCAAGAGGCAAGAGGAAAATTGATGGAAGAGAAAATTCAACTTAAGTGGTACGAAAAACGGCAGGGGATAAAACTTAAGGATAAAATAAAATCTGAACAGAGAAAAAAAGAATTTCTTGAAAAGCAGAATTTAAAGAAAAACAACGCTCCTGAAAAAAAACAGCTAAGCTCAAAAAGAATATATTCGATTCAAAAATCGAAATTTGTAAAGCCGTTAGAAGATTTATTTTCCGCTGAAAATATTCCAGAAGATGCAAAAAAAATAATTGAAGACTTTGACAAAGTTATTGAGTCAACACATCCGCTTAATTCCAAGCAAAAACTTTTGCTGCCAAGGCAAATCCGCAGCCTTAGCCATTTTCTTACGGATGAGCGTGGAGAGCGTCGGCTTGGCTACATGAACCAGACTGTTCTTTTAAGCGCGTATGTTCATTATTATACTTGGTGGAATCTTGTGCGGCTTGTGCGGCTTTTTTCAAATATTGATAAAAATTTTTTCGATGTAAAAGATTCTTCTGTTTTTCTTGATCTTGGCTCTGGACCTCTCACTGTTCCGCTTGCGCTTTTTTTGTCTCGTCCTGAACTTAGAAAAAAATGTATCACTTTTTACTGTCTTGACATTTCGCAACAGGCTTTGGCTTTTGGTGAAAATATTTTTCTTTCAGTTGCAGCACGTTTAAAATGCGAACCGTGGAAAATTGTCCGTGTGAAAGGCGAGCTTGGTTCAGCTTTAAAAGAAAAAGCTGATTTTGTTACAAGCGCAAATCTTTTCAATGAGCTTTGTGATGATTTTAAAAATCCGCCGGACTTTCTTGCAAAAAAATATACGGAACAAATTCTTTCATATTTAAAATTTGAAAATGAAAATGCGCGTTATATTATTGTAGAGCCAGGCGATCCTCGTTCGGCGCGGCTTGTAAGTTTGATGCGCGACAGTTTTATGCGGCGCGGATTTTTTCCAGTTTCCCCTTGCACGCATTTTTGCCAGTGTCCTATGGATGGAAAAAAAGGCGGCAAATGGTGCAACTATGCTTTTAAAACCGACAACGCTCCGACTGAATTGAAAAAACTTTCTGAAAAATCCGAGCTTCCAAAGGAAAGGGCTGTACTTTCTTTTGTTGCGTTCCAAAAATCAAAAGCTGGACAAATAGACGGATGCAACTGTTTTTCCGATGAAAGACCAGAATTTATTTCAATGCGGATAACAAGCGAGCTTATAAAACTTCCGGGCGGAAGAAGCGGATATTACGCTTGCTCAGAAAAAGGACTTTTGCTTGTTGTGACTACGCAGCAGTTTTTTAGCGGACAAAAAATCAGAGTGCTGAATCCACAAAAAAAACTCCCGATTGATTCAAAATCAGGAGCTTATATTTTGGAGCTTTAGTCTTTGTAAAGTTTTGCGAGTTTTTCTTTGTAAATATCTGCAACTCTGTAGCGCATCATTTCTTGCTTTGCGCTTAGTTCTACTCCGACTTCAAAAGGCTTTGTTATTACCGCGATTTTGTTTATTCGCTCAAAAGACTTGAATCCATTTTTTGCGCTGATTGATTCGAATACTTCGCCTTCAAGAAGTTTTTGAATCGCTTCAGTTTCTGCAAGTTCATCATAAGTGTTAAAATTGATTCCGTTTTCTGTCGCATAAGTTTCAATTGCATCTTGGTCTGGCAAAATAAGCGCCACAAGATATTTCTGGTCGATTCCTTTTTCGTTTGTTCCGAATACAACAGAAGTTGAAATGAATCTGGATTCGTTTATTTTTGCTTCAATTGGAAGCGGCTCAATGTTTTCTCCGCCTTGAAGAACTATTGTGTCTTTTTTTCGGCCTCTAAGCTGAATTTCATTGTTCACAGAAAGAATTGCAATGTCGCCAGTGTCAAACCAGCCGTCCACGGTCATAACTTTGTCGGTTAAATCCGGGCGTTTGTAGTAGCCTTGCATAACACAATCACCCTTTATCTGGAGAGTTCCCTTTTTGCATCTGCCGAGAATGATTCCGTCATCGTCAACAACTCTTACTTCCATTCCGCGCAAAGGAGTTCCGACATTTCCGAAAATCGGATCTGCAATCGGACGGACGCTTATAATAGGAGAGGTTTCTGTAAGTCCGTAGCCTTCCTGAATGTTTACGCCGATTGCCCAGAAGAACGCGTCAACATTTTTAGGAAATGCTCCGCCGCCAGCAATTCCAGAGCGAAAATTTTTTCCAACCATTGCTCTGATTTTTCTAAAGACAAGCAAGTTTCCAAGAAGTTTGATTGGATAAAGAAGAAGCCACGGCCATACAAGAACCGGCCACCAAAAGCCAAGATAGTCTGGACTGAAGCGTGTGTTTTTTCTTCTTAATTTTCTGTCGATTTTGCTCCATAATAATGCTTCCGCAACGAAAAATCTGAAAAGCGCAAATGCGATTCCGCCGGTTTTTCTCATTTTGCGCCAGATTCCTTCGTAAACTGCTGACCAGACACGCGGAACAGCCGGCAAAAGATAAGGATCAAGTTTCTGCAAATCCTGAAGAAGAACACTTCCAATCGGCTTGCTGTAGCAAAGAGTTCCTCCTTGAGCAATGATTACATATTCAACTGCCCTTTGAAATGCGTGCCATACAGGAAGAACAAGCAAGGCGCGCTCGCCAGGATTTAAAAATATTCGCTCTGTAACTTCGTCAAGCTGGCATAAAATATTTCCGTGGCTTAGCATTACGCCTTTTGGAGTTCCTGTAGTTCCGCTTGTAAAAATTATTGTTGCAAGGTCGTCCGGTTTTCCTTTTTCAAGTTCCTGTTCAACTGCGTCTGGATGCTGCTTGCGCCATTCATGTCCTGATTTCTGCAAATCCCTGAACCAAAGGCAAGTAACTTTTTGCTTTTCGCAGTCTGATTTTGCGTCTTCTGAAACTTCCTCAAATGAAATTATTGTCTTGAGCGTTGGAATTGATTTTTTTATATTCAAAAGTTTTTTTACTTGCGTTTCGTTTTCAACAATTGTGATTTCAACTTCTGAAAAAGAAAGAATGTAAGCAAGGTCAGTTTCTGTTGCATCAAGACCGCGCGGTGTGTCTATTGCTCCGATTGAAAGAAGTCCGACGTCTGCCTGCTCCCATTCTTCGCGGTTGTCAGCAATGAGTCCGATTCTATCTCCTCGTTTTACGCCGATGTCCAAAAGCGCGCCGGCAAAGTCCATGGCATTTTCAAATAAATCGTGATAATTTGTTTCCTTGTATTCGCCCGACTTTGTTCTTGAAAGTTGCGCTGAAATTTCAGGCCACTGGATTGCGCTTTTTCTGACTAATTTTGGAAGTGTATCTCCGAATTTGTAATTCATATAGACCCGCTTGATTTTGTTTGATTTTCAGTAAGTTTAAGTGAAAAAAAAAAGAGTTACAATGAAAATTAAAGAAATTTGTATAAAAATTTTATGAAAAAGACAGAATTTTGTAATAAATAGTCGCAATTTTATATGTGTTATTTCTTCAACAATGCTAATAAATCTCGTTTTTTTTCCGAAAATCAACGTATGCCATCAAAACAGAATCTTTACAAAAAGCCCGATTACTGGTCTCAAAAAGCTTTCAAGGAAGGTTACCCTGCAAGAAGCGTTTATAAACTTCAGGAAATAGATGAAAAATTTGGAATGCTAAAAAAAAGTTCCATTGTTCTTGATTTGGGGGCTGCTCCTGGAAGCTGGACGGTCTGGCTTTTAAGAAATATAAAGCAGTCTGGAAAAGTTGTTTCCGTAGATTTGAATCCTCTTTCAAAAGATGTCAAGGCTGAAAATCTTGTTTTTTTTCAGGGCGATTTGCTTAGCGAGGAAATTCGGAATCTTATAAAGGAGCAGGGACCTTATGACTTGGTTGTTTGCGATGCCGCTCCTTTGACGACTGGAAACCGCACGATAGACACTTTGCGTTCAAAGGCGCTTGTTGAAATGGCGATTTGGTATGCGGGTGCAATGCTTAAGACTGGCGGAAATTTCTGCGTGAAAATTTTTCAAAACGGAGATCAGCAAAAGCTTCTTATGAAAATGCGCGAAATTTTTACTCAGGCAAAAGGATTCAAGCCGGAAGCCTGCCGCACAGAATCTTTTGAAACTTATTTAATCGGTTTGAACAAAAAAATTTAGAGGTTGCTATGAAAAAAAATAAAATTGAGTTTTCAGATGATGTGTGCTATAGTAAAACTCTAAAAATGAAATTATACTTAAAATTAACATTGACTTGTGCTTGTTCCATTGCAGGAATTGCGGCTTTTGTAATGGGAATTACATTCGGTGTTGTTCATTTTAAAAATTCAAGCGGTCAAGGCGGATTTGATTCAAATACTTCATCTCATATTTCAACTGAAATTTTTTCCGGCGAAGACATTCCGGTTCAGCCTGAATATAACGACAGCGGACTTTCATATATTTCATACCGCGTGAAAAAAGGCGACATGATTGGCTTTATTGCGGACGAATTCGGTGTTACTCAGGACACAATAATCAGCGTAAATAACATTCATGCTTCGCGCTTGATTCAGATTGGCCAGTATTTGAAAATTCCTTCAATGCCGGGAATTCTTTACGCGGTAAGGGAAGATGGCGAAACTGTTGAATCGATTTCCAAGAAATACAATGTTGACGCTCAAAAATGTTCTTCTGTAAACAACCTTGGACTTTCTGAAAAACTTTCAGCTGGAAAATCGCTTTTTGTGCCTTATGCGGAGCTTGACTGGGTTACCCGGCAGGAAATCAACGGTGATTTGTTTACAAAGCCACTTAAGACACGCTTTTATTATTCTTCGATGTTTGGTTGGCGCACAAGTCCTTTTGACAGTTCAAAGAGAACGTTTCACGGCGGAATCGACATGGCATGCGCAAAGGGAACTCCTATTTATGCGGCTCTTCCAGGAGTAGTTTCTGTTTGCGGAGATAATGCAATATATGGAAAATATGTGATTGTTTCGCATCATTCAGGTTATAAAACTCTTTACGGACACATGAATGAAATTCTTGTAAGAAAAGGTCAGTTTGTTGACACAAATACAAGGGTCGGCAGAGTTGGAAGCACTGGAATGAGCACGGGGCCGCATTTGCATTTTACAGTTTACAAAAACGGCCGCTCAATAAATCCTGCGAATTTGTGGAAATAAGAAAGTTTTAAAGTTTGTTTTGATTTAAAAATTTTTCCAATCAGCTTTTATATGCTTATGTTCTGTAAATTTATACTGCTGTAATTCAGTTTACAAATATTTTATTAAATTATATAATTTGAGTTATGGCAGATTTGCTTTCAGATATACAATTCAATGAATTTAGAAAACTCATTTACGATGCAAGCGGCATAACTTTTTCAGAAACAAATCGTTCGATTCTTGACAGCAGATTAAAGGAACGTCTGCGTGAAAAAAATCTGACAGATCCTCAGGAGTATTACCGTTTGATAACCAGCGATAAGGAAGAATTCAAAGTTTTCCTTGACAGTATCACAACGAATCTTACAAGATTTTTCAGAAACCAGCCGCATTTTGATGCTCTTATAAATTATGTAATCCCTCATGTTATTGAAGATAAAAAACAAACCATCGGGGACTTTAAAATCAGAATTTGGAGCGCGGGATGTTCAACCGGCGAAGAGCCTTACACTTTGGCGATGCTTCTAAAGGACAAGCTTCCAGCTCCTTATACATTTGAAATCATTGCTTCCGACATTTCCCTTAAATCACTGATGACAGCGCAAAAAGGTTTTTATCCGGATTCCCGCATTTCAGGAATTCCGCAGAATTACCTTGCTTCGTATTTTACAAGAGTTGAAGGCGGCTATCAGATTAAGCCTGAGCTTATGAAGACAATCCGCTTTGACTACCACAATTTGCGTTTTGACATGGGCGCAAGAAATTTTGACATTGTTTTTTGCCGAAACGTTCTCATTTACTTCGACGAGGCGGCGCAGAAAATAACAATTGATAATTTCTGGAAGTCAATGGCGCGTCATTCCTATCTTTTTATCGGACATTCTGAAAGCCTTTTTGGAATGGACACGAAATTTGAATTCTTAAAAACACCGTGGGCTTGCCTTTATCAAAAAAATGAAAAATAAGCCCGCTTTTCTATTGCGGAGATTTTGTGATGGACAATATTGAAGTACTTGTTTGCGATGATTCAGCGTTGATGCGAAATCTTATTTCAAGAATTGTAGACGAAACCGAAGGCATGAATGTTTGCGGAACTGCAATGAACGGAAAATTCGCGCTTCAGAAAATTCCGTTTCTTAAGCCGGATTTGATTCTTCTTGACATAGAAATGCCTGAAATGACAGGTGTTCAGTTTTTGGAAGAACGCAAGAAACGCGGCATGGACATTCCTGTTGTAATCCTTTCTTCTATAGCGACAAAAGGCGCGGCTGTAACAATGCAGTGCCTGGAGCTTGGAGCAAGTGACTTTATCACAAAACCGTCCGGCTCAATTTCAAGCAATATCGCATCAGTTTCAAGCGCGATTATCGAAAAAATTGCTTCTTACGGTGGAAAATATGCCCGCAAAAACGGAAAAAATATTCCGTTAACAGAAACTTTTGTAAAGCAGGCAAAGCTCCGTGAGGCTGAGGCCGCTGCAAAAAAAGAAGGCATTATAGATAAAATTGCTCCGGCGGCTTTGTCGCAGGAAACTTTTTCTCCAGTTTTATTTACTTCAAAAAGAAAAGAGCCGGAAGTCATTGTTCCGTTAAGAGAGCCCGGCAGAATTGAAGTTGTTGCCATTGGAATTTCTACCGGCGGGCCTAACGCGCTTAGAGAAGTTTTTGCGCATCTTGATCCTAAGTTTTCACGTCCGATTCTTGTTGTTCAGCACATGCCGGCGGGTTTTACAAAGGAATTTGCCGCGAGCCTGGATAAAATTTGTCCGCTTTCAGTAAAAGAGGCGGAAGACAGAGATGAAATTCATCCTGGGCAGATTTATATTGCGCCCGGGAACTTTCATATTGTTGTGGAAAAATCAACTTTGTGCAATGTAATCCGGCTTTCCAGCGCAGATCTTCGCAATGGACACAGACCTTCTGCGGACTGGCTTTTTGAATCCGTGGCGAAAATTTACCAGAACAGGGCGCTTGGAGTTATAATGACTGGAATGGGTCGTGATGGAGCGGTTCAGCTTGCGGAAATGAGAAAACAGGGAGCTTGGACTTTGGGACAGGACGAAGAATCATCGGTTGTTTATGGAATGCCTCGTGTTGCTTATGAGCTTGGAGCTGTCCAAAAGCAGGTTTCGTTGGAAAACATGGCAAACGAAATGAACACTCTTGTAAGGGAACACGGAAAATAATAAGCCGGCTTTTATGGCTTGTTGGTTAGACTGAATGTTGAGTTTTATATTTTTGTCATCTTCAGCCAAAATAATCTGTCATCTTAGGGGCTAGAGCCGAAAATCTGTTTAACTTCTAAAAAAATGACAGTTGTAATTAAAAAAAATTGCTTTACCAGCGTCCGCTTGCGCCGCCGCCGCCAAAACTTCCTCCTCCGCCTTTTCTAAAACTGTCTGAATTTCTTCCTGAACTTCCGCCGCCAAAAATAAAAGGTAAAATCCAGAGATTTTTTCCGCGCCCAAATATTATAAAAATAAGCACTACAAAAAAGACAAACGCAAGAACAGAAAAAGGATTTTCTTCTTCGTCTTCTTCCGCAGAATTTTCAGCTTGGGACTGATTTTCTGTCATTTTTTCGTCGCTTGTTAAAACTGAAGCAATGGCTTTGATTCCGCTTTCGATTCCTTCAAAATATTTTTCCTGCTTAAACAGCGGGGTGATTTTGTTGCGGATTATACGTGCGCAAACTGCGTCTGTAAGAATTCCCTCTGCGCCGTAACCGGTTTCAATTCTTAATTCACGCTCTTTCATGGCGACTGTTAACAGAACTCCATTGTCAGTTCCTTTTTGACCAAGCTTGTATTGTTCCGCTTGCTTCATGCTGAATGACTCAATGTCTTCACCGTCCAAGTTTTTTACAATAATAACCGCAATCTGAATTCCTGTGCGCTCGTCCAAATTTGCAATGAAGGATTCAAGCTGCCTTAGTTCCGCTTTTGAAAAAATTCCCGCGTTGTCTAAAACTGGCTTATACATTCCGTCGGCTTCATTGTTAAAAGCCGCGCTGTTCTGTTCCCCTTTGCTTTTTGCGGAAAATGACAGAAATGCTACAATGAAAAATGTGAGGACAAGAATCCAAATGAAATTTTTGTTCTGCTTGCTTCCGCCGAAAAAAGATGCGCTCATTTTTTAGCTTCCGAATTAAAACGAAACTTCCGGGGCTTTTGCGGCTTTTTCTTCCGAGCGGAAATAAGCTTTCTTTGTAAAGCCGAACATTTTCGCTGTTAGAACGCCGGGAAATTTTTGAATTGACTTGTTGTATTCGCTTACAGCATCATTGTATCTTTTTCGTTCCGTGGAAATTCTGTTTTCAATTCCTTCAAGCTGGCTTTGCAAATCAAGAAAATTTTCGTTTGCCTTGAGTTCCGGATAGCTTTCCGTTAGTGCAAGAAGCCGTCCGATGCTTGCAGAAAAAGTGTTCTGTTCAGCCTGAAACTGTGCGAATTTTTCAGGATCATCGGTTATGTCAACATTTACAGTTCCGCCAAGCTTTGACCGCGATTCAGCAATTTGTGTGAAAACGCTTTCTTCATGCGAAGCGTAGCCTTTTACAGTCGCCACAAGATTTGGAACTAAGTCAGAGCGTTTCTGATATTGATTTTCTACGTTTGCCCACTGCTGCTCAACTGCTTCACGCTTGTCGATGAGTCCGTTGTATCCGCAGCTTGAAAATGCAAAAAGGCACAAAAAAACTGCCGCCAAAGTGTAAAAAGTTTTTCTCATAATATAGAAAACTATGCAAAAAATGCTTTTTGGTCAAGTTTAACAATTTCTTTTTTTACGATATTGAATTTTTTACCATTTGAAAGTATCTTTATAAGAGCGTGTTTTTACGACTTTTTATTTCACGGTACGAGGTTTGCTATGGCAACAATGAAATATGATTTTTCAGTTGAAAACTTGGGAGAATGCAAGGTAAAGTCTCCTATTGAACTTTCTTTGGAGCACGGAAATTTCCGCGCCGCTTATGTTACAGACAATTCTTATGTTCGCCGCCAGGTGAATGTTTATAAAGGTGCTGAAGAAGATTGCGATGACAAAGCCAAGTTCATGGAAAAAGCAGGTCCTCGTGAATATATTTACTTTAACCCGACTCACGTTACTGCTGGAATCTGCACTTGCGGAGGTCTTTGCCCTGGACTTAACGATGTAATCCGCGCTGTTGTCCGCTGTCTTTGGAACCGCTACGGTGTGCGCAGAATCAAAGGAATTCAGTTTGGATATAAAGGATTCTTTGCAGAGCAGGGATATGACACAATCGACCTTAACCCGGATAATGTAGACGCAATCCATAAAATCGGCGGAACTTTCCTTGGAACTTCACGCGGAGGCGGAGACAGAACTTCTGACATTGTAGATTCCATTGAGCGCATGGGAATCAACATGATGTTTATCATCGGTGGAGACGGAACCCAGAGAGGCGCGCTTGATATTGCAAACGAAATTGACCGCCGCGGACTTAAGATTTCAGTTGTGGGAATTCCAAAGACTGTAGACAATGACCTTCAGTTTATTGACCGCTCTTTCGGATTTGAAACTGCTGTTCAGAAGGCTACTCAGGCTGTAAATTCAATCCACATGGAAGCGCATTCGCAGATTAACGGAATCGGTCTTGTAAAGCTTATGGGACGCGAATCCGGATTCATTGCGACTGCGACTGCCCTTGCAAGCCACGAAGCTAACTTCTGCCTTATTCCTGAAGTTCCTTTTGACTTGGATGGACCGAACGGCTTGCTTGCTCATATTGAAGACCGCTTGAACGAACGCCATCACGCTGTAATCGTTGTTGCAGAGGGAGCCGGACAGGAGCTTTTGACTTCTACAAATCAGACTGATGCTTCCGGAAACAAAAAACTTGCGGACATTGGTGTTTATCTTCGCGACAGAATCACTGAATATTTTGCTTCAAAGAAAATCCATATCAACCTTAAATACATTGACCCTGGATACGAAGTGCGTGCGGCTGTTACAACTGCAAACGATTCTATCTACTGCGAGCGCCTTGGAAACAATGCGGTTCATGCGGCTATGGCAGGAAAAACAAAGATTGTTATTGGACTTGTGCATGATAAATATGTTCATATTCCGATTTCAATGGCAACTTTGAAGAGAAACATTGTTGACCCGGAAAGTTCACTTTGGCGCGACTGTCTGGATGCAACTTTGCAGCCTGTATATATGGTTAACAATATCAACACTGTTGTAGAAAAGCTCAAGAAAGACGCTGATGAGGCAGAAGCAAAAGCACTTGCCCGCCTTGAAAAAGTCAACGGAATGAAAAACAGCTAAATTAAAATATTTTGCTGAATAAACGGGCTGACCTGCCGAGATTTAAAAGTCTTGTGCGGCAGCTCATTTTTTTTGACTTGCATAGAATAATATGCTATAAATGAAGAAGATTTTGTTTTCAGAATCTAAGGAGAACTACTATGGTAAAGAAAACTAAACGGTTTGTTGCATTGGCAATGACATTTGCTTTTGCGGCTTCAGGACTTTTTGCAAAGCCTCTTACTGTAAAAGGTGTTGATGGCGAAGTTACAATTGATATTCCAGATGATGTTTATAATATGGTTTCTGGAAGAGTTGATGAAATCAACAATGCGTTGCTTGAAAACGGTGTTAAAAAAAGCCAGATAGAGAATGCCGCTCACATGGTAAATGAAGCTTATGTAAACATCAAAGATTACATTCCGACAGACTCTCCATTTACTGTTGCAGAAAATGGACTTAACGACTTTTGCGATGACCTTGCGGATGTTATTCCGAACTCGCAGACTCAGCAGAATGTTTATGCGGAAGCCTGGATTGGAAAGCTTTTCCCGGGATTCCATTTTGGTGCTGGTGTAAATGCAGGCGTTTCTGCGCTTGATGTTTCTACGCTTAAAGATGCTGCCCTTGCGCTTGGTGTTGATGACGTAAAAGATATAAATGACACGCTTGTTTTCCCGACAATCACTGTTGACGCGCGTCTTGGCGGAATAATTCTTCCGTTTGATATTGGTGTTACTGCAATGTCAATTGACACTTCAAAGATGGATTCAGTTGACAAAGCTATTGATCCTGTTGCAATCGACTTCTTTACTCTTGGAGCAGACATCCGCTATGCGATTTTTCAGGGCGGATTCATGCGTCCAAAATGGTCAGTTGGAGCTGGATTCTATTACACAAAGGGCGGAGTTGATGTAGATGATGACACTGCAAAAGCCAGCCTTGACTTTAAGTCTACAACATTCATGGTAAATACACAGGCTTCTATCAAGTTGCTTTGCCTTGTTCCGTTCATTGGAGGACGCGCCTTGTTCTCAAAAACTTCTGTTGACTGGAAGGTAAATGCTGACTGGAAAAGCATCATTGCAAAAGAAGGTGATACTTATTATGAAGGTGTTGCAGACGCATTAGAATGGGGAATTCTTCCTAGCTCGTTCAGCGGAAGCTCTTCTGGATTTTCTGTTTATCCGCAGGTGTTTGGAGGAATCGGGCTTGACCTTCTGTTCCTGAACCTTACTGTAAGCGGAAGCTACGACATTGCCTCAAAGATTCCTTCTGCGGCGGTCAGCGTTCGTGTTGCTTGGTAATTAGATTGTAAATAGAGGTAATAAAGAAAAAAAGGGGCTTCCTTGGTTGGGAAGCCTCTTTTTATGTCTATGCGTCAGCATAATGGCACGTAGATTATCATTGGCTTGATAGTATGCTTATCATTATGCTGATACTGTGTTTCTCATTATAATGTATGGAAGCTATGCATTACGTTGTATAGCTCAGATACATTATGTTGAGTGAAGCAACTCCAAGCTATTTTTTCTGTTTCTTAAATGTCTGGATTCCTTCAATAACAAGAATTACTGCAAGAACCGCCATTGCCGCTGCGAATAAAAGCTGGAACCAGTTTCCCCAGACAAGAGCTCCCTGCACGCCATGAATCATTGCCGCAATCTTTTTGTATACAGTAAGAACAAGGCTTGTTAAAGTAGCCGCAAGCATAAATGCCATTGGAATAAAGAACATCTTGTTGTTTTTTCCTGCCTGACCGAGCCAAGCTGCAACCGCCATAAGCGCAAGTCCTGCCAAAAGCTGGTTTGCCGCACCAAAAAGTCCCCAAATCTGGCTGAGCTTAAGTCCGCCCAGAACGCTTCCGATTACAACCATTGAGATTGTTCCGAAGAACGGATTTGCAAGAACTTTGCGGATTCCCTTTGCGTCTTTCCAAGAAAATTCTCCGTCTTTAAGGAAAAGCTCGCTGAACATAAATCGGCTAAGTCTTGTTCCTGTGTCGAGCGAAGTAAGGGCGAATACAGAAACCGCAAGTGTAAGAAGAGCGTTTATCGTGTTGTAAATTCCGCTTCCTTCTTTACCAAAAAGTGTCGCGATTCCAGCACCGAATGCTGCGGATGGTGAGCCGAATTTTCCTTGTTTCCACTGGGTCCAGATAACGCCTACAGAAATAAGTGCGATTATTCCAAGCGCGGATTCAATAAGCATTGAGCCGTATCCGATTGCCTTTGCGTTTTTTTCGTTGTCAAGTTGCTTTGAGGTTGTTCCTGTTGCAATCAGCGAGTGGAATCCAGAGCAGGCGCCGCAAGCTACTGTTATGAAAAGCGTTGGGAAAAGGAATCCTGCCTGTGTCTTCCAGCCTGTGAATGCCGGAATTGAAAATTCGATTGCAGAGCTTCCTTTAAATGCATTGACTAAAATTCCTGCAAGTGCAACAAGCATCATGGCGTAAAGCAAAAAGCTTGAAAGGTAGTCGCGCGGCTGAAGCATAATCCACACTGGAACAAGAGAAGCTACAGCTATGTAAACTCCTACAAAAACAATCCAGGCGTTGCGGCTCATTGCGAATCCCACGTTGAGACCGATTATTGTAACAATCACGATTCCGATTATTCCAAGGATTGTAGCCGGAAGCGTTTTTAGTCCGCATTTGTTTGTTATGATTCCGTAGATAACGGCAAGCACAATGAATAAAATTGAAATCATTGCTGTCGTCTGGTTGTTTGTCGGATTTGAAACAAGCCCGAACATTACTGGGCTTCCTGCCACGGTAAAGAAGGTTCCTGCAACAACGTTTACAAACGAGGCGATTACAAGGATAAGAACAAGAAGCGCAAAAATAATAAAGAGCTTTTTTGCCTTTGCTCCCATTGTGTCGTTTATGATTTCGCCTACGGATTTTCCCTTGTGCCTTATAGATGCAAACAGCGAGCCAAAGTCCTGGACTCCGCCAAAGAAAATTCCTCCGATTATGCACCACAAAAATACTGGAACCCATCCGAAAACTGCCGCCTGTATAGGTCCGTTGATTGGTCCTGCCCCTGCTATGGAAGAGTAGTGGTGTCCCATGAGAACTGCCGGTTTTGCAGCCACGTAGTCAATTCCGTCAGGTGTTTCCTTTGCCGGTGTTTTTTTCGCCGGATCAATTCCCCATTGCTTTGCAAGCCACGAACCGTAAAAAACGTATCCGCAGAAAAGCAGAACAAGCGCCGCTAAAATAATCAGTAAAGCAGCCATCTCTTTTGCCTCCAAAAAAAATATAAATGTGAATGAGTTTTGAATCTCACTCAAAATTTGCTTAAAAAGCTACAGTGGCATTTTTGAAAAAATACTGCGCAGATTTCTTCCGTGCCAGTTGAACCAAGTTTTTCCTGCTGAAACGTCGTAGACAATCAGACTGAAGTTGCTCCAGCCAAAAAATGAAAACTTGTACGACTTGTGCAGCTTGATTTTTTTTGCTCCCTTGGCTGCATCTTTTTCAACTGAGCTGGCTATGACAATCAGGCTTATGTCTGAATTTTTGTGTCCGTAGAAAGGCTTTACTTTTGAAAGTCCGTCTGACCATGCCGCGCTGGAAAGTTCCTTGAGCTTTTTCAATGAAAGGTTTTCTTCAACTGCAAAATAGACATATTCATTTGAATCCACTTCCGCGATTCTTGCCGTCTTTGTTAGAAAATAATGTTCCTCGTGCGAGTGGAATTCCGCAGTTGCGCAAAAATCTTTGCATGGATTTCTTGAAACATCGTAGTATTTTTTATATGAAAGCAAAACATTTTCAAGGCAGCTTTCCTCTGTCAATTCTGAAGCCTCGTTAAAGAAATTTCAGTATTTATTATATAGCGGCTTGTAAAATGTTGCAACAAATTTTTAACTTTTTACTTTTCAAAACATTTAATATAGTTTAATATTATTTAAGTTTTTTCTTGATTTCTGGGGTTACAAATTAAAAAATCAAGAAACAGGGGTTGTTTATATGGAATACAGTATTAAAAATGCTTATTGTAAACGTGTTTGGGATGACATTTCTGTGCGATATGCAGATCAGGGTCATTTTCTTCAGGCTGCTGGACTTGTTCTTGAAGCAATTTCTCCTGCGGTAGACAAAATGCCTGAGCTGGAGCAGTATGCTGTTCTTGAGCGTTTCGTTGAGCCAGAGAGAATTGTAATGTTCCGTGTTCCTTGGACTGACGATGCAGGAAAACCTCACGTAAACCGCGGATTCCGTGTTCAGTTTAACAGCGCAATCGGACCTTATAAAGGAGGTTTGCGTTTTTCTCCGGAAGTAGGACTTGATGTTTTGAAATTCCTCGGATTTGAGCAGGTTCTTAAGAATTCCCTTACAACTCTTCCAATGGGCGGCGGAAAAGGCGGTTCAGACTTTGATGGACACGGAAAATCAGACGCTGAAATCATGAGATTCTGCCAGTCATTTATCACAGAGCTTTATCGTCATATTGGCGCAGACACAGATGTTCCAGCTGGAGACAAAGGTGTAGGCGGAAAAGAAGTTGCTTATATGTTCGGCCAGTATAAGAGAATTACAAACCAGTACACTGGAGTTCTTACAGGAAAAGGACTTTCATTCGGCGGTTCTCTTGCCCGCACAGAAGCTACAGGCTACGGACTTATCTACTTTGTTGAATGTATGCTTGCAAAAAAAGGCCAGGACTTCAAAGGAAAGACAGCTATTATTTCTGGAGATGGAAACGTTGCCCAGTACGCTGCTGAAAAACTTCTTCAGCTCGGCGGAAAGCCAATCACTTTGTCTGATTCAACTGGCTATATTCTTGATGAAGAAGGAATCACTGCGGAAAAACTTGCCTATGTAAAGGAATTCCGCGCACGCAAAGAAAAAGTAGACGCTTATGTAAAGAAATATCCTAACGCAAAATTCTTCAAAGGCGAAAAACCTTGGGGCGTAAAAGCTGACCTTGCATTGCCTTGCGCAACTCAGGATGAAATTTACCTTGAGGATGCAAAGAAACTTGTTGCAAACGGATGTATGCTCGTTGCAGAAGGCGCAAATATGCCTACACGCGCGGAAGCTATCAAGTATCTTCAGGAAAATAAAGTTATGTTCGCTCCTGGAAAAGCCGCAAATGCCGGCGGTGTTGCGGTTTCTGGACTTGAAATGAGCCAGAACTCAGAGCGTCTTTCTTGGACATTTGATGAAGTTGACTCTAAACTCAAGCAGATTATGATAAACATCCACGACAACGCTTACGAAACTGCAAAGAAATATGCTACAGAAGGCGACTATGTTGCCGGTGCTAACATTGCAGGATTTGTAAAAGTTGCAAACGCAATGGTTGCCCAGGGATTGGTTTAATCACTGATTTCTAGTTAAGCTATTCAAAGGCTGCCCTTTAAGCTGAATTTATTTAGCTTAGAGGGCAGTTTTTTTAGCAGGGAAAGTTTGATTTTTCGCAAAGTTTTTCAATTTCCTGCCATTTTTTTTCTTTTATGAGATTTTCGGGGCACATCCAGCTTCCGCCAACCGCGCCTACATTTTTGCATGAAAGATAACTTGAAAAATTTTCAGCATTTATTCCGCCGGTCGGGATGAACATTGTTTGCGGAAAAGGTCCTGCCAGCGACTTTAGGAATTTTGTTCCGCCCATTACTTCCGCAGGGAAAAACTTTAAAAAATTCAGTCCGGCTTCTATTGCCTGCTCAATTTCGCCCGGCGTGCAAACTCCAGGAAAAAACGGAACTTCATGCTCAACGCACCACTTTACTGTTTTTGGATTGAATCCCGGGGAAACAAGAAAATCCGCTCCGGCATTCTGGGCTTTTTGTGCGAGGCTTGTGTTTATTACTGTTCCGGCTCCAACAAGAATATTCGGAAACTCTTTTTTTATTGATTCTATGCAGCAAGCGATTTTTTTTAGCCCTGTTTCGCCGTCGTTTGTCCTGAAAGTTATTTCGACAGCTTTCATTCCGCCGTTTGTGAGCGCGCGTGCAAGTTTTATTACGTCTTCTTTTTCCTGTACTTTTGCAACTGGAATGATTTTTGCGTTTTTGATTTTTTCTGCGGTTTGTTCAAACATAAAATAAGTATTGCATAAAAAAAACTGGTGTGCAAGAAAATTTTCTGGAAACGTTATTATTTTTGTAAGAAAATTACAAAGAATTTATAAAAAAAGTTTGACAAATTGAATTGACACGTGTATACTTTTTGTGTTGAGCAACCGATTTTTCTTGTTTTATAAGAATTGTTGGTGTAAACTTTAACCATTGCAAAGTTTTTGGATTTGTATTGTTTAATAAAATAGTTTGGAAACGTTTTTATGGAAAGGTCCGCTTCTGTTGTTACAATTTCGGATATTGCCAAGGAACTTGGAGTTTCAAAGTCAACAGTGTCCCGAGTTATAAACTGCAAGGGGCGGATTGGCGCGGAAACCCGGCGGCGTGTAATGGAAAAAGTTCAGTCGTGCAACTATGTTCCTAATCCGATGGCAAAAGGACTTGTTTTGCGGCAGACTTTCAATATTGGCGTTGTGATTCCAAAGAATGAAGAGGACAATCCGTTTTTTCAGAATTGCCTCGTTGGAATTTCTGAATCTGTTTACAAGGCTGGCTATGATGCTCTGATTGTTGTTCAGGGCGGCGGAGACATTACTCCGTTAAGGCGGCTTGTTATAAATAGGAAAGTTGACGGCATTATTTTGACTCGTCTTGAAGAAAAAGATGAATCTGTGGACTTCTTGAAAAAAGAAGGGATTCCGTTTATTGTAATGGGCACGCCCGATGACAATGAGTTTTGCCATGTTGGAAGCGACCAGATTTCTGGCTGCTACGAAATGACAAAGTTTATGATAAGCCGCGGATGTGAAAAAGTTGCGGTTCTTGCGGGCGACAACAAAAACAGCGTGAACACTTTCCGATTTGAAGGATTTAAGAGAGGCTTTGCTTCTTCTGGAATTTCCTTGGACGGCAGTGTTGTTCATTGGAATCTGGAAAGCCAGAAGGATGTTTTTTCTGTCTTGCCGGATATTATGAAAAAAAATCCGCAGTGCCTTGTATGTATGGATGACATTATCTGCGTATATGTGCTTAAATGGCTCAAGCAGAATGACTATGAAGTGCCGGCGGACATTCAGGTGATTTCGTTTTACGACAGCCAGGTTTTGGAGAACAATACACCTCCGATTACGGCTTTGAATGTAAATGTTTCAAATCTCACAAAGAAGGCAGGAAATCTTCTTGTGGATATTATAGAAGGAAAAAAAGTTCCAAGCCACACAAAAGTCGGCTACGAGCTTAGAATAAGGGAATCTTTCCGCTGATTTGCGGTTGGAATATAAAAGCTTCATTGTTTTATAATTAGGAGGACAAAATGAAGAAAGGTATTATTGCAGCTGTGGCTGTAGTATCTGTAGGTTTGCTCGCATTTACAGGATGCAGCAAGAAAGCTAAAAAATCTGAAAAAATAACTCTTACTGTATGGGAGTCTCTTTTAGGACCAGATGAATTCATTAAACAGGCTGGAGCTAAATACACAGAGTCCCATCCGAATGTAGAAATCAAGTTCGTAAACGTAGAGCTTGGAGATTCAACAGGACAGATTTCTCTTGACGGACCTGCTGGAGTTGGCGCAGACCTTTTTGCTGCTCCACATGATAAGCTTGGCGAACTTGTTAACGGCGGACACGTTGCTCCAACAGCAAACGCAGACGTTGTTGCAAAAGAAGTTCTTGGCGCTTGTTCAAAGGCTCTTACCTATGAAGGAAAAATGTACGGATACCCGGTAAGCGCGGAAACTTACGCTTTGTTTTACAACAAGGATCTCATTGCTGAAAAAGATGTTCCAAAGACTTGGGATGCTCTTGCAAAATGGGTAGTTGATTTCAACAAAAAGAATCCAGACAAACGCGGATTTATAATGGATGTAGGAAACGCATACTATTCAATCTTATTTACAACAGAAAACGGAAACCGCGTCTTCGGTTCAACAGGAGCTGACACTTCTACAACATATCTTAACAATGATGATGCTGTAAACGGAATGAAATTCTTCCAGTCGCTTAGACCTGCTCTTAATGTTCCTGCGGCAGACCTTTCAACTGGCGCTTGCGACGCAGCATTCCAGGGCGGACAGGCTGCAATGCACATCACTGGACCTTGGAACGTAAAGAACTTTGTAGATGCAGGACTGAACTTTGGTGTTGCTCCTCTTCCTTCACTTCCTGGTGACACAGTTCCAGCAGCTTCGTTCTCTGGAACACGCGCTATGTTTGTAAGTTCATACTCTGATCATCCGGAAGAAGCTGCTGACTTTGCCCAGTTCCTTATCAGCCCTGCTATGCAGCAGCTCAGATTCGACATCACAGGAGCTATGCCAGCTATCAACGTAAAAGTTTCAAGCGAATACATTGGCGGATTCCTCAAGCAGCTTGACTACGCATTCCCAATGCCTGCTGTTCCGCAGATGTCTGCATTCTGGGAGGGACTTGGAAACGCTTCAAAGAATATTTGGGACGGTGCAGATGTTAAGAAAGAACTTGACGCTTGCAACGCTACAATTCTTGGAATATAAGTTTAATAGCTTTTTCTTGTAATAAGAGAGGGGTTGCCCTTGGGGCAGCCTCTTTTATTTAGGGGTTGTCACAACCATAAAAACGGCTGACTCAAGGGCTTGACCGTAAGCGTGCCTTGATCAGATGTATTCAATTGCGAGGTGTCTTATGCGGATAGAGTCCGATGGAAGTTCTGCAAAAAAGGTAAAAGTCGCATCTTTATGCTTCATGGGATTAGCCCATATTATTTACCTTAAACAATATGTCAAAGGCGCTCTTTTTGCTGCCCTTGAAGTTCTTTTTCTTGCTTTTCTGCCAGCTACTTGCAGAAAGATTTTTGATTTGATTACTCTTGGCGAGCCGCAGCCTGATATTCCGGTTAAGTTTCGCAATAACTCTATGTTTATGCTTATCGACGGAATTCTTATTCTTTCGATAGTTGCTCTTTTTGTAGTTGCTTATGTAATTTCTGTAAGAAGCGCAAAAAATTCCTATGAAGAATACTGCAGGACTAAACGGTTTGTTTCTCAAAAGTCCTCTTTGGCTGAGGTTGGCAACAAGGCGTTCCCTATTACAGGTCTTGCTCCTTGTGTAGTTATGCTCCTTGTTTTTGTTGTTGTTCCGCTTCTTTTTAGCGTTGCGGTTGCTTTTACAAACTATTCTGCTCCAAACAACCTTCCTCCTAAAAATACTGTAGATTGGGTTGGATTCCAGAACTTTAAAGCGCTCCTTTTTGGCGGAACAAACTGGTCAGCTGGTTTTGCACGCGTCGCAATCTGGACATTTGTATGGGCTGTGGCTTCAACTTTTACCTGCTACTTTGGCGGACTTTTGGTTGCCGTTCATTTGAATGAAAGCGGAATCAAGCTTGCTCCAGTGTTCAGGTTTATATTTGTCTTGCCTTACGCAGTTCCGGCTGTAATTACAATGATTCTGTGGCGTCATATGCTTAACGGAACTTTTGGAATTGTAAACAGAACTCTTGTTGCGCTTGGAATTCTTGAGTCGGGAAATACGATTCCATGGATTGGAGATGCGACACTGGCAAAAATAATGTGTATTGTAATCAACCTTTGGGCTGGATTTGGCTATTTTATGATGCTTTCTATGGGAACAATGACAGCTATTTCCAAGGATTTGTACGAAGCTGCAAAAATTGACGGTGCTAACGGATCTCAGATTTTGCGGCACATTACAATGCCTCTTGTTCTTTACCAGACAATGCCTTTGATTATCATGAGTTTTACACATAACATCAACAACTTCGGAATCATCTTCTTCCTTACAGGAGGTTCTCCTACTGTTGCTGATTCCACAACCACAATGGCGGGCGGAACTGATATTCTTGTTACTTGGATTTACAAGCTTACAATTACAATGCTTAGATACAACTACGCTTCTGTTATCGCAGTACTTATCTTCGTTGTTCTTGCGCCGTTTGCTATTTATCAGTTCAGAAATACCAAGGCTTATAAGGAAGGTGAAGTATGAAAAATTACCACTCGTTCAAGCAAATCAGCAAGACTTTTTCTTATCTTATTTTTATACTGATTTCGCTTGTTGTTTTTTATCCGCTTGTTTATGTTGTTGCCGCCGCTTTTGCTCCTGGAAACGGAATTGCAAGCATGAACATTGTGCCTTTCAAGGACGGATTCACGCTCAAGCACTTTAAGTATCTGTTCTTTGAAACCCAATACTGGCTGTGGTTTAAGAACACATTCATCATCGCCCTTTGGACAACACTTCTTACTGTTGTGATTTCCTCATTGAGCGCTTATGTTTTTTCACGCTTTAAGTTCGTCTTTAAACACACTCTTTTGATGAGCATGCTTATTCTTCAGATTTTCCCTTCATTTGTAGGAATGATTGCAATCTATGTAATTTTGAACCGTATCGGCGGACTTGATACTCTGTGGGGACTGGTGCTTGTTTATGTTGCCGGCGGAATTCCGTACAACACTTGGATGGTAAAAAGCTACATGGATACAGTAAGCAAGAACCTTGACGAGGCTGCAAGAATTGACGGTGCAAGCCACTTTAGAATTTTTGGAACAATCATCCTTCCTGTTACAAAGCCGATTATCACATTCCTGGGAATCTCAAGTTTTACAGGACCATGGATGGACTTTATCTTCCCGAAGTTTGTTTTAAGAAGCCCGGAAAAACAGACACTTGCGTTGGGCTTGTTCTCTTTCGTTTCTGATAAAAAGAACGAGTTTACAAACTTCGCAGCAGGTTCTTTGGTAATCTGTATACCGTTCGTAATCTTCTTCCTGTTCACACAGAAAGCAATGATGATGAGCATGGGAACAGCGGCTGTAAAGGAATAACCATCGAAAAAAAATAAAAAACTGTGAGCAAGTGCGAACAGTTTTTTATTTTTTAACCTACATTAAGCCGCAAGGCTTAATGCCCCGAGAAAAAAAAGCAACTGTGAGCAAGTGCGAACAGTTTTTTATTTTTTAACCTACATTAAGCCGCAAG